>JAABUL010000414.1_pt1 | contig 91919 bp, 169 predicted proteins | sample 5559151 | NCBI WGS metagenome assembly JAABUL01 (sample SAMN10711876, study PRJNA513368) | rock metagenome | isolation source: Antarctica rocks | place: Antarctica: Victoria Land, Pudding Butte sud | reverse complement strand
GCCCGGCGGCAGCGGCGGTCAGAACTAGTTTAGCGCACCCCGCGAAACCCACACCTCGAACGCTAAATGTTTAAACATGCACGCTAAACACAACTTGCGCTAAACTCGGGTTTAAGCACGTACCCTGCTGAGCAGGTGAGTACGTCACATTTCAGGCAATGCAGCAGAAGTTGCCGATGCACCGGCTGCCGTGAGGCGGCAGCAGCACAATGTCTGAATGAAACTGTCGACTCAATGGCCATCGCACCTGACGGAGGAGCCTTGAATCGACACAAGTACAAGCCGCTCTTGACACTTGGCCGTCAAACACTAGTGGTTTGAGGCAGATTTTCGTCGCGCTGAAACGGGGCATTCTGGCTGTTTCGGCGCTGAAACACGCTGTTTTTCGGCGCTCAAGGGTGCCGTTTCGGCGCCTGTTCGGCGCCGAAACGCCTGTTCGGCGCGAATTCGGCGCGCCGTGACATATTTCGGAGGCAGCTGGCGGCAAGAGGCGGGACGCCGCTGGAGCTCGCCGTGTTGACGACAGCCCTTGAAGCATGCTTGGCACTGCGCTACTGGCTCTGCGCAAACATGGCGGCCGCGGCAGAGCTTGCGGTGGACGGCGAGGCTGCAGCGTGGGCGCCAGTTGCGGCAGCGCTGCATGCGTCCCTCGCGGCGACTGTGCAGCAGGCCGCGAAGCCTACACCGGCAATGGCGGCGCTAGCGATGGAGGCGTCGGCGGTGGTCGGCACCATCAGCGCGCTTGCGGTCACCGAGGCACAGCGGGAGACACGGCAGGAGGCGGCGGCGGCGGCGCAGCGGGCGGCGGCGGCGGCAGCGGCGGACGCTGCAATGGCCGCACTGCTGGTGGGCTGCGCTGATCCGCTATGTGTATGCGAAGGCCTTGTTTGCATCAAGCAAATCGGCAGTCTTTTTGAACTGCCTGAGATGCGGCAGCGCTCAGGACAAGCAGACCCTGATTTGGAATTCGCCACCTGGATTCGGCAGCCCGAGGCAATGACTGCCTGCCTCTAGCATGCAGGAGGAGGAGGAGCAGGCAACTCGGGCAAAGTCCGGGCGGCGGCGCCAGCAGCAGGACACCAGCGCCCAGGCGGTCGGGGGCCGCAGCGGCAGCATCAGAAGCGGCAGCAGGAAGCAGCCGGCAGCGGCTGCAGCAGAAGAAGCGGCGCAGCAGCGCCGCGTTGCCAAGTGGCCAGCTGGCGGCGACGGCGGGAGCGGCAGCGGCGATGGCGGGAGCGGCAGCGGCAGCGGCGGCACATCTGGGCCCACCGCGCACCCAGTGGATGAGCGGGCTGCTGAGCCATTGTGTGGCCTTGCAGAAGCAACGGCGTCGGCAGCCTCTGCGTCAGGCGCCGAGCTGGATGCAGATGAACAGCTGGAACCGTTGCTGCGGCATCTACTGCTGCCACTAACACAGTCGCTGCCGGCGCTGACGCCGCAGCAGCAGCAGCAGCAGCAGTTCCGGCGTCCGTCGCAGGGCGATGTGGCATGGCAGGCTGCTGCGCCGGCGGCGCTGGCGCTGCCGCCGCCGCAGCAGCAGCAGCAGCAAAGCCACGTAGGACGGCCGACTGTGCTGCCAGCGCCGGCGCCGGCGCTGGCACAGCAGCAGGTCCGGCCAGCGCAGCGCTTTCCTGCGGCTGCTCCGCCTCCAACTGCCGTCAGCAGCTGGGCTGACCGTCTGGCTGGAGGGGGCAGCGACGGCGGCGGCAGCGGCGGCAGCGGCGGCAGTGATGGGGCAGTCTGCTCAGCCCTGCAGGAACAGGCTGCGCCTGCCGATTGCGGCAGACCTGCAGCGGCAGGCGCTCCCGCAGCGGCAGCAGCAGCAGGACTCCAGTCTTCAGCGCAGCCGCTGCCCGTCAATGCAGCGCACTCAGAAGGCGTGCCCGCAGCCGCCACTACCGCGCAGCCGCCATATCGTCTGTGCTGCCCAGTTACGATGGTGCGATGCGTGAGGTGCATGAGATGCTGAAGTGTTTGCGCGTCCTGCTGCATGTCCTTCTTCATGTTACACACACATTCGTCTGGAGTACCGCACCATCACGCTCTCTTTTGCTATGCAGGAACTGATGGAGGACCCGGTGGTGTGCGCTGACGGGTACGCCTATGAGCGCGTGGCGCTGGAGGCCTGGCTGGCGGGCCACGACACCTCGCCAATGACTGGGGCGCCGTTGCCTCACAAGCACATGGTGCCGTGCCAGATAGTGCGGGAACTGGTGCATGAGTGGCTTGCCGTCGGTGACGCAGGATCGTGATCAGGAGGCCGCAAAGTGCAGCAATGTTGTCTCATTGGGTTTTGCCTTTTGTCCCGCCAGCTGGGTGATCAAGGCTTGCAGCCTGAAATGTAGACTGCCCTTCTTGCAAATCTTGGCATCCCTTCCCGTCATCGTTGTCGGATGAGAAACGCAGTCTGATACTGGTCTAAACAGCAGCTGGAGGAAAGGCAAGCGCGGGCCATCCAGCAGGTACGGGTGCTCTGTCGCCTAAAAGTCTGAAGTGCAACAGTACTGTTGAAGCACTGTACCCATCGGATGATCCGATTGGTTTCGATGTGAACTGACCGAGCGCAGCACCGTGCATGTACTGATCTGACAACATCTGCAGTCTGTCTGACTTGCAGTCGGCATTCGCATAACGAACAACTGCAGAAAGACGTGTCGTTCAAATGGCAACAGTATGAGGCGCCCGCCGATCCAGCGCGTGCTCGCGGCAGCTGCACTGCAGCACAGCTGGGAGAACGTCGTGCAGCAACTCCTGGCTTCACTACGCCGTCTCAACATCGTAGCGAGCCCTTTGTGCATCAAATCCTATCGTGTGATCCCGCATGCCACATCTGCACATCTAGCTACGATGTTTCGAAGGTGGCACTTGAGTGTGCAAACTGAAGCCAGTGACGCTACCGCTGCCGCCGCCGCTACCATAGCCAGTGGCGGTTTCGAAGCCGCCAGTGATTCTGTCAGACAGCGTCTGAATGTCTGCCCACCGGATGCAGTGGCCGCACTGCATCCGCTTGCGCACAGCTGCAAATGGCCTGGAAGCTGCAGCATTTTTTCATGTGACTGCGATGCTGCCGAAGTGCATGCAGCAGCCGCTGTCACCCACAGCAGGTAGCCTGGCCGACTCGAGTGCAGGTGCGTCCCACGAAACGTCGTGCAGCTGCGATATCGGAAGCATTAACGCGACTGACTTTGCGCAGGGCCGCATCGAGGGCGCTGCCTCCTGCGAGTCTGCCAGGAGCGCGGGCCCATAATGCTGATGCTCTGCTGCCGTCGCCTCAATGATACGACTGCAAAATGCTTTCGACACCCCGCCGCCGCTTCCCCGCTGATCCTGCGGCTGCACTGCCGCTGTCGCCGCCTGCCGGCCGCTCCTGCTCATGCGGGCGCCGGAGCTCCGCTGCAGACCCCGCCGAGCGACTTCCGCAGCACGCTGCCCCTCAGGCCGCGGCGGCGTCGGGCCGCAGGTCGACTGACCGGTCGAATGGGATGCCGTGCCCCTCCAGGATCGCCGGCGTCGCCTCGCGGCCCGCCTTGGTGTCCAGGATGACCAGCTGCGCATATGGGAGGGGGTGGGTCGGGTTTTGGACAGTTTGGATAACGTGTCTGTGATCTTGGTGTGTCCAGCGTCGCCCCGCGGCCCGCCTGGGTGTCCAGGATCACCAGCTGCACACGACAAAACATGGAAGTGCCGAGCTGTCAGAGTGCAACTGAAGACACAGCGTCGGGCTGGTGCTGGTCCAAACCTTAGACCAACGTCTGAGATTCCACTCGATCGTAATGATTGTCTCCATGCGGATGAGATCAGTCGTGCAGCCGTCTACGGCGCCAAGCCACATTTGAAAAAGTTGGCACGTAATTATTTTCAATAAATATGTTCAATAAATATCTTCACTGGATGAACTCGGACTGGCAACCGTCGATGGCGGCAATGTGGACTTGAAACAGGATGTTTCAGACAAATGCTTTAGTCAAATGTACGGCACCTGGTCGTACTCCAGGTCCAGGCGGATAAAGTCTGACTTGCAGCCGTCGATGGCGGCGACCACATCCCGCAGGTTGCTCACCGGCGCGTCGTTGATGCGCAGGATCTGTGCCAGGGGACAGACAATGAACCTTAGGCACTGGGCGTGATGAGCAAAAACTGCACTTTGATGGATGCCCTCTGTGACCTCCGCAGCAGCCGTGCAGATTCATATTTTTTCAAAAAAAGTAAAATTTTCCAACAACCGGGTGTTGTTTTTGAATTAATTTTGTAGCTTTTACAATTGTTGTTGCAATTTAAGTTTTAATGGATGTAATTTGCCTACCACCTGAGCTCTCCGATGACGAGTGTCTGGCCTCCGTGTTCCATAGTGTTTAGGGTTTAGCATAAACCCATAGCACAATACACATCTGCAGTCCGCACGGTACCGGCGGCGTCTGCAGGGCGGCGCCGCCTCGTCCGCACTACGTCAAAGCATCGTGCGCGGGCGCTGAGGATCGAACTTGCCATCCAGACGCACGAGCGGTGTAACTTTGTTTTTCGTGCCTGCGTGTTGACTATGTCCTCGAAGCCGATGTTGATCTCGGACGCCAGCACTTGGCCCACCACCACCACCTGCTGGCTGTGCGACTCCGCCCTGTAGTGTCAAAAGACGGAATGAGACGGCCTTGAACACGCAGACCTGTCGGCACAGCGCAACCGGCCACCGCGGCCTGCTTGCTCGGCGGCTCCGCCCTGCCAGCACGGCAGCGGAGGACGCGCCGACAAGCCTTCGTGAAACAGTTGCGGGCTGGTTGCGGGGCACGGACATCTGGCAGCCTTCAGTGGCGACTTCCTGCTCCATGCGCATAGATGCTGAGCGTGCAAATCGCGGAGGCGCCGCCGGCAGACAACGCGGCCCTAAACCCTGAACCCAAGTGATTCGTCCGGAGACAGGAGGCAGCCAGCGTCAGGGGCGGCAGAGCCGCACATCGAGTGCAGCAGCTTGTCCAGGATCTTCACCGGCGAGTCGAACTCGAACTCCTGCAGCAGCAGGGAGGGCCACCGCGTCAGCACTGCAAGACGCAGCCAAATGATGCGTACGGCAGTCATGTAGCAAATAGAAGACTGCAAACGAGCACATCCAGCAAAACGCACACGCAGCAGGGCATGCGAAAGTTTGTCGTCAGACAGCATGGTGGAAGGTGTAACGGACCTTGCCGTACTCGGACTTGAGATAGGGCACCGTGACGGGCGTGAAGACCAGCCCCGCATATACGTAGTAGCTCGGCGCCGCGCCCCTGCAGTTTGCGTAACAAAGCTGCGATTACACGGAATTGAAACCCGCCGAATCATATACCGCGCCGACGAGCGGGAAACACCAGCCTTGCGTAGATGTACTGTCTCAGGCCGCGCCCCTGCAGTTGCCCAGCAGACGTGAGCGCAGTCGGACTGGGAAAATTGTATGGAGCGTGGCCGGCTCCAGAAGCGAGCCAGCGCGAAGAATGCTTGGCAACCAGTCTGTCTGGCGCCCGATGAACTTGCGATGGGCACAGTTTGAACGCAACCCTTCCATCGCCAACGAAGAGGTAGATGCAGCCAAACGCAGCGCAGACGGAGATTGCGAGCAGGCTCATGGAGGGACTGTGGACAGGCTCTTTCCAAACACGAGCAGCTACAACGTCTGCACCTTGCAAGTCTGGCAACAGTGCTGCAAGCCGTTGTCTCTCACTGAGGACAAAGTTGGCTGCGTTCATGGTCTGGCTGCTGCCTCAGCCAGAGGTCAGCCCGGCTCATGCGGCAATGCAGCACTACCAGGGGACTAAACAACAGGGCAGGCGCCAGCAGCTGGGCGTGCCACGAGGCGCCGGTATGAGCTGCAGTGATTCACTTCACATTGCGGCAGGTAGGAGTGGCGCGGTCAGACACTCACTTGATGTGGGAAGGGAGCATGCGGTGCGGCCCCTTCAGCTGTAGCGTGACCTTGGACACCTTGCCGCCCCGCAGGATCTTCAGCACCGCCTGCGCAAAGAGATTCGCTACAATTGATGAAACACAAGTATGGACAGTGCTTCGTGTAATGATCACACACCTGGCCGCCCCGCAGTAGTTTCGGCGCCGCTTGCAGCGCAGTACATTCTTCATTCATGACCTAGTGTCAAGTGCATGTTGACATGCTAGTGCGGCAATCGTGCCCATGAGCTTTGCTCGCCTGCCACCTCATTGAGCACGGAGCACACTGCGTTTGGAGACTTCCAGATTCGCACCTTATCGTTGTTCTGCTTCTCCGAGATGAGGTAGCTGAAATTTATTCTTTCCCCTGAACGGAAGGCGACGGTGCCATCGACACCAATCTCGGTGTCGTCAAACTGCAGCAGGATGTCGCCCTTGCGCAGCAGCTTGCTGGTGGGGCACGTCGGCTCCACCCGCCTGTGAGAGGAAAGTGAAAACATTGAGTCGCTTGAAATTACTTTTCCTTTTGTTTCTTTGCGATTCTGTTGCCGTCAAACTGCAGCAGGACGTCCCTTGCGCCTTGCGCAGCAGCTTGCTGGTCAGCCACGTCGGCTGCACCCGCCTGCAAATTGATCAAGATTATCACCATACTATGAATGTGCAAAATGTAGGTGAACTCATCAAACTGTCTGGATCTTGCGCAGGAGCCTGCTGACGGGGTCGGAAAAACCCTAAACCCTAAATCCAAGACAGCATCTGGCGAGCCGGGACTCTGTCAGCTGCACCCGCCTGCCGCAACAGGGGTCGGACCTGTTGCTTTGCCGTCCACAGACAGTGGAGTCCGACGCAGGTTCAGCCAGATTATTGTGAGGAGGGCCGACCTCTAGACAACAGTCCTGCCGGACAGCATCATTGGCCGCATGCACTCTCCATGCCGCAGCTGGGAGTCTGCTCAGAAATATACAGGGTAGGTGCGCCAGATTGAGGATACGCAGGAACTGGAGCATTAGCCCAAGGCCACACCTGGACAAGGGCGCCTGCCCTGACTTTAAAAAAAAATAAAAAATTATCAGATGTGTTTTTGCCTAGGGCCGCACCTGACGAGCACGCCCTTCTGCCCCGTCTTCATCCCCAGCGCCTTCTGCAGCGCGGGGGACTCTAGCTTCTGCCACTCGATGCCCAGCGCGGGGAAGCCGGTGTAGCGGCCGTTCGCCGTGAAGTCGTCGATGAAGTGGTGGATCACCGGCGGCGGTATGACGTAGCCTGCGGATTCGACAGTCAGTTTCTCTTTCGGTGGAATTAAGAGTGCAGTGGAAGAGCAATGTGCTGGTAGAGCATGGCGCGGCTTGTGGATGAAGAACGCTACTGCACGGATGGCAGGTCAAATCCAAGTGGTTATGTGAAGCATTCAAGCCCTGGAAAAAACCAGGGAAGCCTCGACCAGATAACACAGTGTTGGAAAAAATATATCATAGGACTGGATGGATCGAATTATTGATTTGAAAAGGTCAATCATTGATTTGATTCGATTTTGGAATTCCACTTCCAAAAAATTTCAAACCTGTCTGGACCAGCCTGCTCAATTTGACATAACGCACCTATGTTCTCGGCCTCGTCATTCTTCAAACTCTGAAAGGCGATGCCGACGCACTCCCCCTTATGGTTGAAGGCCGGCCCGCCGCTGTTGCCGCCTGTGTGCCGCCAGCAGCAGACAGTTCAGACTACGTCACATGAGACACGCATGCCTGACCTGTCAGCTCCCATGCAACCTTTTGCAGCAGCCCTTGCAGTTTCCTTTACCAGACAAACCACCGCGAATCCAGCCTGTCCTGGCATTGCCAAGCACGCGGTGGGGAGTGACTTTGATAATTCGGGACGCAGCAGGCATGACTGTGATTTGGGCATTGCTGGGAAGAGCGCGGACGGAGAGGCCAAGGCAAGGCGGCGCACTGTTGATAGCCGCGTCGATCTGCATGCCGAGCAGTTCTGTGGAGCCGTGCACGTAGGAGGTGACCTCGATGCGGCTGACGACGCCGCTGGTCACGCTCTGGCTGTCGCCGCCGATCGGGTACCTGCGGCCCAAGCATTGTGGGGGGTGATTGAGATAACACAGGGCGAGGTCGGTGCGTGGCAGGACCTTGCCTTTCTGCTGGCGTATATGTATCACGGAGCTGACAACGTGGCTGTGCAGCCTGGCCTGCAAATCCTAAACCCTAAACCCTGCAAAAAGCAGATACGCCGTCTTCTGTTAATGCACCAGGAGGGCTTGGCAACAACCAAACAAAAAAAGTAAGTTGCGGCAGCATGCCAAGGCTGCACGCCCTGCCAGAGAGGGTGTGCTTTCTCCTTCTGAAAGGACTCGTCTGTTGAGGAGACTGGCCCCACATACGCACCCGATGACGAGGATGCCGTCCTGCAGGTGCGGCAGCGGTGCCAAACGCACAGGCTGCACGCCCTGCCAGAAGGGGTTTCATTTGTTCTTGGAGAAGGCTAGATTCTTGAGGAGACTGGCCCCACATACGCACCCGATGACGAGGATGCTGTCCTGCAGGTGCGGCAGCGTGCCAAAGCGCACGGGCTCCACACCCTGCCAGAAGGTGTCGTCCTTCACCGTCAGCATCGCGATGTCGCACTCCGTGCCGATCGCCAGGACCGTGGCCACGAACTTGGTGTCGGAGCCGCGCCGCCGCACCTTCACCTGCGGTGCGGAAACCTCAATCTGACGAGCCGCCTATTGCTGGCATCCTGGCAGAGCATCCTGGCGGAAAAAATTCCCGTGCACTTGCAGCCCCCGCTCACCAGGCATATCAATCCTGTGCAATTTCTCGCAGTTGCATATGCCAGGACGCAAAACTGGGCTCTGAACTGTCTGTCAGCAAACACCATGGCACGCCTGGGAGTGGTGGTCCACGCAGTGCGCGTTGGTGAGGATGCGGCGGTCGGGAAGCAGGAAGCCGGACCCGGTGCTGCTGAACTGCCGCTTGCGCGTCCACGGCAGGCTGTAGTTGGGCTCGCTGTGCACGCAGAACACCTGCAGGGGTTTAGGGTATAGGGTTTAGGCGAGATCGTGATCGGCTGTGAATCGGCTGTGGAGACCTTCACATGGAATTTGAAAGGCGTTGTGAGCGGAAACAGCTCCCTGCAGATGCAACAGTGGCCAGGCCTGTCGGGCAATCCAATAATTTGCTCTGTCAAATGATTAGGTGCAAAACCCTGAGAGCCCATGCCAGAGGCCACCATCCACGTCTGAGCCACCCCAGCTGCTTCGAGACCAGTGTGCGACAGACAGAAAAGCATGGACTGGGAGATCAGTCTGGCGCAAAGCCCTGGCAGGACGCGGACCCCGCCACCTCACGATGGTTCGGATGCAGGTCGTAATGCACCGACTACAATATGAGTCATGATGGTCCACTCTTGGCAGGGCACACCCTGACGACGGACTCGCCGAGGCGGGAGACGTTGCGCTTGCTGCTGATCCGATTCTACAACGACGAATATCACTAGATCTATGTGAATAGCCCCACCTTGACGACGGACTCGCCCAGGCGGGAGATGTCACGCTCGCTGCCGATGTCGGGCTCAGCACCGTCCCCGGGCTGCCAGGGCGACGGCGACATGCCTGCGTCAGCGCCTGCTGCGGCGTCCGCCTCCAGCCCTCCCGTGCCATTCTCTGCACGGTATTGAGTGGGAGTTTGGGTTGAAGTCAAACCTAACATGCGACTCAACCTAACATGCTCGCCCGCGGGGGCGTCTGCCTCCTGCTCCGCTGTGCCGTTTCCTGCGGATAGTCACAGCCGAGTCAGCAGGGAGGGTTTTGTTCTTCATCTGGGTCCGCGCTCGATGCGGCGTCCGCCTCCGGACCTGCTGCTCCGTTCTCTGCACAGATGCAGATCGCCTTGGAGCTGTGAGATAGACTTTAGGCTGACAGGTTCAGCTCGCTTCCGCGCCCCCAGCGAACCCCGTCTTCGGCACCGCCATGCTATTCACGTTGGGCGGAGGGCAAAGGGTGTTGTAAGCTGACAGGCAAGTGTCAGCAGCTTTGATTCAGCACCACGCTAGCCCTTCGGCTACCGGCGGGCAACCTTTTATATGCTGGCCAAGCAATGCTGTCACCCACCTTTCCGTCGCGTGTTTCGCCGCTTCCGACCGCCGCCGCCGCCGGCATCCTGCGCTGCCGCCTCGTCTCCGGGCGCCGGCAGCGCCGCACGCGGCCGGCCGGCGGCGAGGCGTCCCGACGCCGACCGCCCAACGGACGCCTCTTTGCTGCTGCCGTCCTCCTCCTCCGTCGCCGGCGGGCTCACCACCTGCGCAACAGTAACTTCGCTTTTGCACGTGCTGTAGGCCGGACTAATTGGCAGCACCGATCGGCACCGGCGTTGCTTTGGAGCGCTGAAGAACCCGACGCCTCGAGTACTGCCGCGGTTGCCGAGGCTGAGGTCCTCCGTTGATACATTTCCGCGTAAAACTGTGCGATCTGGCACTCTACGAAAGTTTGCGGCAGTAGTGCTGATGCTGCAGCCACTTTCGCAGCCGCCTGCTATGAGCGCCGCCCCCGCTGGCGGCTGCAAGTGAACACCGAGCGGCAAAAGCTGGTCTGATGCATGAGCGTATTGATACCTTTGCATTAGTGCGAAACTGAAAACAGATAACCCACCCAAGGAGCAGGACTGCAAGGCTGCAGGCATTCCAGAAGCTGTTCGAAGTGCTTGATGCATGAGCGCAGCCCGGATGGCGCATCGAAGTCGTGTGGCTGTGATCAATGAATGGAAGCTCACCGGGACGTCAGCTGCATCGGCAGGCGCCTCCTTGGCTTTGCGCTTCATGTTTGCTCCCTGGCTGCCTGAATTCGACTCGGCGGTCTGCCCGCGGGTGATGCGGGGCGGATGCTGAGCTATCACAGACAACGTCTAATATCTAGGTTTGGCACTAAAACGATGAATCTGTCAGCAGCGGATAGTGCGCCTATGAAAAGCTCAGGCAAGCAAGTGCTGTCAAAGCTGGCGAACTTTAGGGGACTTATCGTTCACACGCGTTGATCGTGCCAGTCCAAGGACGCAATGCACAACAATGCAGTGCACACCTGCCACAGCAATTCACAGAATCGCCATGACTACGCTGCAACCAACACGGGGATCCGCGGCGCCATGCGAGCGTGCATTGCCGCTGGCGCGGCAGCCGGCAAGGCGACGCGTGGCCAGGCTGCAGGGACGGTCTGACCTGCTGACCGTGGCCGCGTTGGTGGTGCCAGCGGTGGCAGCAGGACTGTTCCTTGGACGCAAGCTGTTTCGAAGGGCGCAGCGCAGCCCAGCAGCCCGCACAGTGCGGCCACAGGTGATCAAACAACGCGACCTGTCTGTCGAGAGTTTGGACGTTCTCCGTCAGCACCTGTCATGATCAGCCGCGGTCACAGGTGCAGTGGCACGGAATGGTGCAACATATGCAAGCTGAGAAGACGTGTGGGGCTGCGAAGCCGAAGGGGCTGCCTGGCGCACAGCTGCACGTCAGCACCGACTTCACGTCACGTCCATGCCCTGCAGGCTTTGCCAGATGGCGCGGTGCCAGCGACAGACAGCCTTGATGCTCTGGGTCTGGAGCCGTCGCTGGTGCCGTCGCCCGGCTCACAGCCGCCGGAGCCGCTGCCGCTGCTGCTGTTCGATGCGGACATCCAGTGCAGCGTCCAGCAGCTCTTTCGCATCGTCATGGGGCCGGACGCCGTCTTTATCAAGGCGCAGCACTCGAGGCATCGGTACTGGGACGTCTCCGTCGGCGAGTGGGCCGAACTCCCAGGTACTCACTGCTGCCTGCGGCATGCACGCGGCTCGAGGCAGCGCTCATGCACCAAACCAGCGCTGCGTCTTGTTGAGTTCTCCGCGCTGTGGCGCCAGTGGACCGCCAGCATCGATGCTCTCTCTGAGCTGCTCACGGCGCGGCAAATGCGCATACCGGCAAAACAGTGAGCGTGTTGTGTCACGGCAGACGGACGCATCACCCGGCGCATCTGCTTCACGACGCCGGTGAAGGGCAGCAGCTTTGGCCCCAAAGAGGCCGAGTGCATAGAGGAGTACCTTCTGGAGGCACGCAGCGCGGACGGCTTCTACGTGTCCATGACTGCGACGACGCCCAATGTGCGCTCATGCGAATGTCCGAATACCGAGCTCACATTTATGGTGTCGCATGCCCAAAGCCAACTCGCAGTGCTTGTGGTAGCAAGGCTTCGGCCTGCGTTCTAGGTTGTGAGATGGGTTCACGCACGAAAGCAGAAACAGCACAGAGCGTGTTTTGCTGTGTCGCTGACGCAGTTGAAGGCGTGGTTGAGGCGGACATGTCCACACTGCAGGTGCCCTACGGCAGCAGCTTCTACCAGGACATCCAGTTCCTGGCGCAGGCACGAGGCGCGGGCGGCTGCCGCCTGCGCGTGACGGCGGAGGTGAAGTTCACAAAGCGCGTGCTGGGCATCGGCGGCATCATCAAAAGCAGCGCCACAAAGGCGAGTAGCTCTAGGCTCCACGAGCACGAGCAATTGCTGATGCTCGCGTGCTATCGACATTGCAGATGGCAGCCAGATCCTAGGGTCAGATGCCCAGGAATGCGCGTGTACACTGGCGAATGCTGTCTGGTGATGTGTCTGGCATTGCGCTTGCTTCCTCGTCGACGGTGTCTGCTGTGGCCAGCCTGTCTTTGGAATGTGTCACGGGGCACCAATGAGGGTGGTTCTGCCGCCTCACCGCGCAGGGCATGCAGGAGACGTACAGCACGTACACGGACAGCATCCAGGAGGCGCTGCGGCAGGGTCCCGGCGATGGCAGCGGCGACGGCATGGCGGCGCCGGCGGTGGCGGCGGCAGCTGAGGCCGCCGTCAATGGCAGCCGGCCGGCCGCGGCCGGCGCAGCAGGCGGCGCTGCGTCGCCGCCGACGCCGCTGGCGGTAAACACCGCGCCGCCGCAGCACAACGGCAAGGCGGCAGCCTGGGGCGGCAGTCCCTATGCGCAGCAGCTGTGGCAGCGTTGGTTTCGGGATGTGAGCATGGTTGCGCTGCTGCTGGTCAGCCTGTGGCTCATGCGGCGGGCAGTGGAAGGCGCGGCAGACGGCTTGGCCAGCACCACGCCGCCGGGCTTCTGGCAGGGCCGGCGGGTGGTGTTCAGCCAGGGCTCCCTGCTGCCGCTGCTACGGGCAAAGCCAGAGGCGGTCTGACCGCCTGCCTGACTGTGGGATTGAGGAGACACCCGAGTGACGCGTTCCGACACGCAACAACTTGGGCCAGGTGTAAGTCTGAGGCAGCATTGTGGGGAGGCAGTGAGCGGGCACGTGTGCGCAGCCAGAAATGCGGCGGCGGACGAGCAGAAGCGGCGGCGCAGCAGGGCGCTGGCGCTTTTTTCGCCTGCCCGAAGGCTTGCGATGTTGTAGTAACTGGGTGGGCAGCTTGCCGCGACGTTGGGTGCTGCAGTGCAGTGTAGCAGAAGGCTCCAACAATGCACTTGTGACAACTGAGCGCCATTTCTTTTGCGGAGCGGTTTTATGGCGACGCCGACACCTTGATATTTTGTAGAGCTGTCGGATCTGTGAGCGGCTAGTCCTTTCTTTTGCCATCGGTGAATTCTGCTTGATTTGTAGGAACCAGATTTGTCAAGGAGACTTCGTTCTGAGCTTGAAACCAATACAATTGCAACTTTGGATGCACATGTACTTCACCGTACAGCCGGAAGCTGGATGACACCAGAGGGAATATAGAGGTTCCTCTATATTCCCCCTGATGACACTCAGGATATCTCAGGGGTACACAATATTTTTCTCGTTGGCGCAGACTGCACCGTACATATGCAACCTCGCACCTGCAAATAGATCGGAGATGTCAATGCAACTGATATGCGTGACGGCTGGGCATCATAGCAGCTTTGATCCCAGCACTTGGTGTCGGAGGTGATGACTCATGCACGCCCGCCCACATCGCTGTGCAACGCGATCGGTAGTCTTCATGGCACTGTCATGAGATCAGAAATGGAAGCACAATCTCAAATGGAGATCACGAACGCGTCTCGCGTCAGTCGGTTGTGACCAGAGCCAATGTTGCAAACCACGATGCATAGCACGGGTGCAGGACAGTCACAGTCCGCACATGCCGCAGCCAACGGCGTGGCTGAGCCTGCAGTGCAGGTGTGATTATCAAATGCAAGGCCACTGTAGTCCAGACTCGTCGGTTTGCCTCCGTGATTGCGCTGCGCTAACCCTGACCGAAGAGTGCGGCAGCGTGTGCAGGCACCATTGCCTCACAAGTTGTGAGTTGCATGGCCTCGATTGCAAACTTGCCATAGTCACAGGCGAACGGGCACAGTATGCTGGACACTAGACGACTGCCGCAGGCCGCCATGCCAGCGGACGCAACGCTGTCCCGCCATGTGCCCACTGAGACAATGCTGGCGGGGAGCAGCAAGCCGTGCACCAACGGCACGCAGCCACCGCACCAAACGAGCGTCACGCCGGGCCCAGAACCCTGCAATGGCGGAGCAGTGCCGCAGGCCCCAAAGGGCGGGCAGGTGCTGGGAGAGGAGAATAAATTGACGCCCCAGCAGCCCGCCAGGAGCTTTCCCTGGAGGCCCAACCGCATGCAGAGGTGCGCCTCGGAGGCTCAGAATGTAGCTACAGTCCAATGCAAGGCACGAATTCAGCGCGCCGCAGCCCGCCGAGATTACGCCCGCTATTGGGCAGTCCGCCAAGCTTGCGCCCGCGATTCGGCATGTTGCAGCAGCGGTCATGACGATGCAGGATTCGCGCTGTCACCTGCCATGGATCCACTGCACTGCTCCAAGGGAAAGTAACAAGCCCTGATATTTGACGGTTCCCAGCTGGTGTCCGTTTCTGCCCACAGCCTGCGCAGGGCCGCGGGGTCGCCGCCGGTGCGGGTGGCGGCGCAGTTTGTTGCTGGCCAGTGCGTCATCAACCTTTTCGTCTTTGCGCGCTCTTTGAAATTCAAGCAGGTGGGTCCACTCCTCATACTACAGGCATCAAGCTGGCAGCATGACTGGCACCTATTGTCCTAGTTGCACAAAGACGCAGGAGCGCTGCGCACGCTGCACAGCTATTGTAATGCCTGTTACTGGCCCGAATGTGCCAATGCAACCAATGCAGCTTGCGGTCGTTCTGCTGCTGATTGAGGTATGACGTGTTCCGGGGGTGCAGGCGTGCCTGATGAGCCTGTTCTACGGCGCGACGGCCATCGTGGTCAACCCTGACAGCACCCTGGGCGGGCGCATTGCCGGCTCGGCCTCCATCCTGGGGTCCGCCTGGCCGGGCCTGCTCATGACGGGCGCCGCGGTGAGTCCGGCATCTGCCCCTGTTGCAGTAAGGTACAAAAGAGTTGCCGGCGCACCGCCGGCTCGGCTTCCATTCTGGGCTCCGCCTGGCCGGGCCTGCTCATGACGGGCGCTGCGGTGAGTCCGGCATCTGCCCCTGTTGCAGTAAGGTACAAAAGACTTGCCGGCGCATCGCCGGCTCGACTTCCATTCTGGGCTCCGCCTGGCCGGGCCTGCTCATGACTGGCGCCGCGGTGGGTCACAAAGGCCTTTCCAATACCCGTATTACTGATTGCTTTCAAGGGAACAGAAGCCGCCAGGTCCGCCTCCATCTTGGGCTCCGCCTGGCCGGGCCTGCTCATGACCCCAGCCGCGGTGGGTCGGAAAGCTTGTTGTGGTCGCAGTGTGTACAGAAAGAATTTGGAGACGCCTTGGGACATGAAACCTGACCCTCTCTGAAAGTCTTGCCGCGCTGTCGCAGCTAGGCCTGGCGAGGGCACCTGGAGTCGCCTACACGACGATCGCCTGCATCACCGTGGCCGTCGGCCACGCGATCTGCGCGGTGCTGCGGGGTGCGCCGGACCACGAGGCAGCGGAAGCGGGCGTTGTGATACAGGTTCGTTCTCTCATGCAGGCCTCGTCTCAACAAGTTCAATGTGCAGGTCCCATCTGAACAGCGCCCCTGCAAGCTGCCGGGTACGCCACACGTGTTGCGATGTTTCCATACCACATCTCTGATGGATCCATGGTCGTTGTGCAGATCTTCTTTGGCATCGGCGCGATCCTGGGCCAGTTCGAGCATCCGCAGCAGCGTCTGTGGACCGACGTGCGCTCCACTGACACGCCGTACCTTGCCCTTCACGCGATGCCCACCCTCCCTGTTTCGGACTGCACAACCTTGCCGGCGTTTGAGACCGCAGTCAAATATATACAAGACGTCAGTACTGCCAGCCCTTTGCAGCATTGCAGCCTGCTAACATTCTACAGTCGCGGCGTAGCTGATGTCCTGAGTTGCTTGCTGACTGATTTCGCTGCAATCACTTCGCGCAGGTGATTGTGCAGCTGCTGGCGGTGGCGGCCGGCTCGTCCATCGTGAACATCGCCGCAGGGGCACTGGTGCTGCCGCAGCTGGCGTCAATGGACCTCAGCGGCGCGCTGGCGGAGACACTACTGGCGCTCGGCCACAGCGTCACCGGCCAAGCCAGTGCGTGCGAAACAGCTGTCTCTGGCAATTTCCTGTTGGTGGTATCGTCATGTAGTGTCTGCCGTTGGTGGCGTCTGTGGATCTGAGCGATTCGCTGACGGAGACGCTGCTGGTGCTGCGCCACACCCTCTCCGGTCAAGCAGTGCGTGCAAAGCAGCTGTGTCTGGCATGCTTTTGTTGGCGGTATGACAAATGTAAGATCTGCCATCGGGGCGGAGACGCTGGTGGCCCTGGGCCAGATTTTCATCGGCCAAGCCAGTGCGTCCACCAGATGCAGATGCTTACGAAGCACTGAGGCTCACACAAGGATGCTGGCATTGCTGGTGTTGAGTCTTCCTTTGACATCTGCATCGCAGGCGCGCTGTTCGAGGATGCTGGGGCTCTCCCCGACGACGGCGAAGCGCTTTTGCCGCACGCGCCGCACGGTCACGAGTATATTGACCCCTGGGTGGACAGGTGCCTTTTCTATTATATGTTATAGGGTTTTCAACAGTGCCACCTGTCACATCCGCTGTCAGCATTGCCGCCTGTTCCTGCTTCTGCGCTGGGACCAGCTTCATACCGTGTCTGTCTGTGTCGAAATTGGGCTAACCCTAAACCCTAAACGCAAAAAGACACAAGCAGCATCTGTTCGGAGTGCGGCGGGTCGCACGACCTTGTCCAGTCTAGCGTGGCTGTCCATAACTTTTTGAACTAAGGATGCAACTGGGAGCTGATAGAATCAAACTTTTCGAAACCTTAGATGCACCAACACTGGAAGTATTACAAAAAGAAGTCATATAAAACTTTTGCCAGTCTCCGTGTAATTTGTTAAGGTTGTTCAATACTTTGGATAATTCTAAAGCAATATTCAGCATATGATTTATTAAGATTGGATCAGGGCCACAAACCCGCGGCACCGGAAGAATTTAGGGTTTAGGGTTTAGCAGGACCTTGGCAAGCAATTGCGAACATTGGGGTTCTGTTCCCGCTTCCAGGGACCGCATACGCGCGGCGACGGACCCGGCGCGGCAGCGGGAACTGGCAGCGGCGCGGCTGCCGTACATGCCACGGGCATCACACCTGCGCCCCACGCTGCTGCAGGTAGGCACTGCAGACTTGCCGACACGCCCGACAGATGTCCCCATCATCCATGTGGACATGCACATCCGATGTGCGTCGACGTCTGCACATGATGCATCACTGTCAAATACATACAGGCCAGATTCTGGGGCAGCCTCAACATGGGGTCATGCCACACCAACGTCAACCGCATCCAGCTCGAGCTAGTGGCTCCAGACATCACATGGCTACACAGTCTCATGCCTGCGCCAGGCGCGCACGGCGGCGCGGCTGGCGGCGTTCGAGCCGCCGCTGCTCATGGTGTCCAGCCTGCGGGGCTGGGTGCGGGTGGTGGACTCGCTGGACGCGCTGCTCATGCGCGTCGCGTGTCTGGAGTCGGTTCTTGAGGGGGCCACGTTCGAAGGTAAGCGTTACATTATTAACTATTATTAAATGCACTTGAATTAAACTACATGTAGGGCGTATAACACACGTACAGTCAAGTACCCTGTTTAAGCATGTCCAGCCGGACACATGTTGCGTATTGCGAGTCGGTGCTGGAGAGTGCCACCCGTGAGTCTCCATAAAACCCTAAACCCTACACCGTTATCATGAATGCATCTCCATACCTTAAGTTTGAGGGGTGCCATTGACATTCGTCACAATTCACCGTGAGGGCGGCAGGATCAGTGTAGTGTCCAATCAAGGGTCGGCACCTTGAACTGTACCCGAGCTTGCTGGCTGAAGAGTCAAGGCCGCCAAATGCCCGAATGTCTGCTGCATCGCAGGGCGGCTGCTGCGGCTGGCGGCGCTACGGCGGCAGGCCAGCCTGGCGGCGATGCCCGCATTCCGCACCGCATTACGCTAGGCTGCTTCTTGTTGGAGTGTGAGCCTCAGAAATGTGCTTCCCGCATTGCAGGGCGGCTGCTGCGGCTGGCGGCGCTGCGGCGGCAGGCCAGCCTGGCGGCGATGCCGGCGTTCCGCGCCATTTTTGCGCAGATCGCCGCCTCCTGCACGACAGTTGCGTCTGCCGTCCGCGACTTCCAGGACCTGGAGAAAGTGAGCCTGCTTCCGCCCTTTGAAAGCTTCCTTTTCGAATGTGTCTTGCGCAGAGTGTGGAGTGCACTAATGCACAATTCCACAAGCCCGACATACGTAGAAGATCCACCTGCAAGCTCCAAAACGACACGTCAGCCCGGTTTTGAAACAATCGAATGACACACGCGGAGCAACAGGTGGATGAGGCCCTTACAAGAAGACGATTTCGGTTTGAAAAATCACTATTTTTTGAACCTGAGGGCGCGCTGGCGGCGGTCTACCCGGAACGTTTTGGCTGTGGGTAATGCTATAAAGTGAAAAAGTCACTCTCTTCTACAGAGCAACAAGCGGCTGAACCTGATCGGCGAGTCGTGGGGGGCGCTGGAGGCACAGCTCGCGGCCGCGCTGCACGACATGCTGGCGGCTTCCGTAGCTGGCATGCCCTGGGACGCACGCGCCGGCGCCGTCGCCTTCCGCCACATGCCCGAGGTGTGGATTTAGGGTTTAGGTTGAGACCACAGTTGAGACCACAGGACAACAAATCGAGAGTGAGGCACAACTTGTCGATGCCTTTGCCGGTGGTGTGGGACGTCAGCTCTGGTGCACTTGGCCTCTGCCGCATGCTCGAGGTGATGACGAATTTTTCTTTCGTCTGGTTTCTTTCTTATTTCAAACAAGGGCGTTGCGATTTAAGCAACTTCAGAACATGTACATATTTTGTATCAAGTTGAAATAATTCTTATCTGCTGGCAGCATGCCACCTCACAGCTAGCCTCTCAAGAATGGACCATGTCCGTGGCTGCGGAGCCTGCGTCCGCCTTATACTGCTTTGCCCCTGTGTCAGGTGCGCGGCATCTTCTACATCACGGCGCTGGCGGGCGGCATCATGGAGGCCATGGCGCTGCTTGAGCGGGACGTCGCGACGGCGCTCGGCCGACCCCGCCCCCCCGCACGTTCAGGTGTGCCCAGCACGAGTGCGTGATAGCTCCTGGAGGCACTGCAGAAATGCAGCTTGTTCCTCGTTCAGTAGCGCTTTTGGTGTAGTTGACATGCACGAGGCGAGCGCACCGGCCCAGCTGCTAGGCGATCGGGCTGTGCTTTAGGTGAATTAGGTGAATTAGGTGAATTGGGTGAAATAGGTGAATCCTTGCGCACAAGTCCTTTCGTCCCGTGACTCCGTGTTGCAGTCGCCGCGGGGGGTGCGCTCGAGGCGTTCGGCGCGTCCTACCGCCCGACGCCCTCTGTGGGCAGCGCCGCCAGCTGGGGCACTGTGCACAGCCCAAGCGCCAGCCGCCGGGACATCAGCGGCGGCGGCCCTGGCGGCTCCGCCAGCGGCGGCGGCGGGAGAGGAACGCAGCCGGAGCAGTGGCGCAGCAGCCGCGCCCTCGGCAGCGTGCGGCGGCCAACCACCATCACAGAGGGCGTCGCAGCGAGCGGCGGCGGCGGCAAGCGCGCCACCGACGCCCCCACTGTCACCGGCGACTTCGGCGGCGGCGATGCCGACAGCGGCGGCGCCGAGCAGACCGTCCCCGGCCGCAGCAGCATCAGCAGCGGCAGCATCGCCAGGTTTTCAGATGCCATGGAGGAGGCGATGGAGGAGGCGGACAGACTGGCGGAGGAGTTCCTTTCGGATTTCGCCGCCGCTGGCGGCGACAGTGACGCCGGGGTGGTGTCGCCGTTGAACAATGGGTCTTCCAGCGGTGAAGACCTTGCGTCCGACGGCAGCGGCGGCGGCGACGGCGGCGGCGGCGGCGACCCGCTGCTGGCTGTCATGCGCTCCACCGATAGCCTCGAGGGCATGGCGCTCAGGTGACACATGTGACTTGTGAATGATCTTCAAATCGCATACAGGGCATATGCGTCAGCATCTGGTGCATGTTCTGCCACTGCAGTCAAAACGCTGGACCCAGACACGAACTCTCAGCTAGCCACATTCTGCTGCACGCCGGCGGCATACAATCAGCGCACTGCCGTGCATGCTTGGCCATGAATTGTGCTTGTGCTCGCAAGTTGTGCTGCTGGCCCATGCGTGGGAACTCTTCTGTGCTGCGCAGGCCGCTGCAGAACATGCCGATGTCGACGTTCATCAAGCGCAGCCGCAGCCACCCCTCGGCGCTGGATCCCGGGCAGCAGTCCACCAGCGAGGACGAGTCTAGCCGCCTCATCACCGTCCCATCCGTGACCTCCGAGGATGACGCAACTTCAGGTAGGTCACAGGGCGTTTGCCCACTCTCATCAGCAAGTGTTTCGGCGCACCAAGCCGCTGTCGGTATCTGCAGCCTCATCGCCGCGAACCCCATGCCGCCCGAGGCCGACGCGACTTCAGGTGCGTTGCGTGCGGCGGTCGGCACTCGTCCTTGCTTGCAGAGTGCATCCGTATGCCTGCAGCCACTGTCGACAGTCTTGGAAACTGCCTCGCACCATTGCCGTGCTGCTGGCAGTTGTACCAGCAACTGAGGTGCACCTCGTTGCCGGCACGGGTTGCTTTGGGTTGCTTTGGGCAGCTGTCGTTACAGCAGTGTTGCCCAAGCTGCGAGCCGAGACGCTCGATGTGGTGACATACTGACTGCGATGCTGCAGAGGCTGCAAGCGAGACTCCTGCAGACGGCCCGGTGGCGGTTCCGCCAGAGGCTGTCAATGGCGACGTTGAGGCGCCCCGTCCGGCCGAGTCAAATGGCGTGCAGCGCGGCAAGCCGCGGCGGGTGAAACCTGCACAGCATTCAATTGAACGATTGCTCTTAGTGACGGCTGATGCCGTCGCTCTAAGCCTTGTCATTCCAAAACCCTGCAACGGCACAGTTGAGTCCATGTGGCAATCCTGAGTGTTTAAGGGGGTTGCAGTGAAGTGTCGTGGAATGCCTGATCATTCCGTTCGCCGATTTCGGACGTGCTCTGGAGTTGCCAGACGCTCATGCCTGACCAGCAGCTTCTTTGCTCAATTCAGCATACGAGCCGCAGTCGCTGCTGTGCGCAGAAGGCGGGGAAGCGGAAGCGGAAGCGGCGGCAGGTCCGCTCGGCGGCGGAAGGCGACACGCCACAGCCCGACACCCCGATGCGGCGGCGGCTGCGTCGCAGTGCGGCCTGGCTGCGGCTGCTGGCGAGCGAGCTGCTGGTAACACGCTCAACCGTCTGCGATCTCTCACATAAACCCCGTTTGGTAGCTCGACAACAGCATTTGTGCTATCGGACAGTCGAGCAGTTTCACCTCGGTGTCGAGATTTCTGCTTGTTTGTTCCCAGGTGGCGCACGCGTGGCACCGCTGGCGGGAGGTGTTCTGCCACACTCTGCCGGAGGCAGTGCAGCACCCTGCGGCGTTCTGGCGGAGTGCCAAGCACGACAGGCGCGCACCACGGCAGCTTTGCTCCTTGCCTGTAGATACCAGCCCTGAACCGGCGCGGCATGATTGGCAGAGCGTCGAGGGGGCAAAAGCGCTTCGTGTGCATGCCCAAGCACCAAGCCTGACGCCAAAGCACTTGTCTGAGCTGCAAAGGCATTGCTGCTCATCTGCAGCCCGTTCTGGCAGGGCCACACGGGATCGATGGTAACAGACCGCCACCGCTATACTCGCCTTATGGCATGCAGGCACATGCAGTTCGGCATGAAGTTCTTCCTCAGCACCGCCGGCGCGCTGGTGCTGCTGCTGGCGCTGCAGGCCAATTTTGCCGCGCTGCGCGACTGGCGCCTGCTGTACGGGTGCGGCGCTGCTGCCCCGGTTTGTTGATCCGCTTTCCTCAGTCAGCACCTTCGGTGTCTTGGTTGTCAAGGTGATAGGTAGCACAGTTATCCGCTGAGGAAAACGTCTCAGGAGACAACCATGTGTCTGCCAACAGTGGCGCCTGTGCAGCCTCAAAACCCTAAACCCTAAACCCTAAATGTAGCTTAGTGTGCATGTGCATCTCTGGACTGCAGGTACTTCACCATCATCGTCGTGCTCAACGAAAAGGCGCGCACACTTTCTTGGCGCACACGCCCCAGTTCGCTCCGCTTCTCCTCTCCCAGCCGGCCCCTCCCGCGCATGCCGCTTCCCTTTGAAAGCAATGCATAACTGTACATGTGTAGAGCGGAGCGTACGATGGCAGGGCGAAAAGACGGAAAAGCACCAATAAGACGTTCCTATGCACCAGGGAGGAGTGGCTGTCATTGCGGCCTTTGACTGTGTCAACACCTGTGACAGCACCGCGGCGCTGTGCGGATTTGAGTGTTTCCAGGGCTGCAGCTTCATCAGACGTCAGCCTGACTGCACCTATCTCTGGTTGCAGGTGGAGACGACGGTGAGCAAGGGCTTCATCCGCGTCAGCACCACCGCGCTCGGCGGTGCGATTGCCGTCGGCGTCATGGCGCACCCCACCGCGGCGACAAACCCCTACCTGCTGACGGCCGTGCTGGCGGTGTTCGACTTTTGCGTCTGCCTCTTCATGCTCAGCAAGTACAAGTATGCAGGTGCGCAGTCTGGTCGTGTGTCTTCGAAAACCTTTCTAAGGTTTAGGGTTTAGGGTCTCCGAAAACCGTCTGCGTTCGGTCATCACCACGATGCATCGCTTGCTGCCCCCTGGCGCGACAAGACGGCAGCTGCTATGAGAGGGAAGCTATCAGGCTGCTGCTTTCAAACAGGCAACCAACGTTGGTTGTGTGCAGTGTTCCTGACGACCGTCACGTTCAACGGCCTGGTGCTGTGCCAGTACTTGCCCTGCGACTCGCCCGTCAACTGCCGCCACCACGGCAGCGTCCACCCCTTCTACGCCCAGGTGCGCAGCTCTGATTGCAGTCGAGGAACACAGGCGTTCGTGTTGAGAGCGGTGCAGTCGGACAGGGAGGAGCAGCCCAGCTCGCTGTGCCCCGCGGGGCGGCCGGGGCTGCCACGGATTTTTTTCTATTAGTAGTAAAACTACCTGTGAGATAGCGCAGCGACAGCGCAGATAACACATGCCCAGCCTCGTAGTAAAACCTGACGGGCTCTTGAACATGGCCATGCCATGCGCAGGTGGCGGTGGTGGCCGTGGCCATGGGCGCGGTGCTGGTCTTCAACTTCGTCAAGCCCTGGTGCGCCCCTCTTAAACCCTGACACCAAATATCCTGCCGCACGCCAAACACACCTGCGTGGGCAGATTCATGGCCGTATCGGGCAAGCGGATGCCACACTAGCTGCCCTGAGCCTTGAGTTTCTTCATTTTGGTTGTTTGTTTCATTTTCGACTCTTGGGTCTGGTGCGTCAACAGGTACGCTGCCGACGCCGCGCTGGACCTGCTGGGCACCGCCTTTCAGGCGCGCCGCCTTTGTCGTATTCCGACGCAAATGGGGCAATGTGTGTGCGCATGGCGCAGCACTCTTTCTTGCACTCAGTGTCTGCAAGCCTGCAGCAGTGACATGCCTTACCGTAAACCCTAAACCCTTCAGGCGCCGGCCCACACTCACTGAACACAGTGCCTTGCTCACGTGCTCTGAAGCGTTTCGCATCGTGTGGCAGGAGTCGGCGCTGCTCATCAGCCGGCATTACGCCGTGGCGCGCTTCGAAATGGCGGCGCCAGCAGGGCGCTCAGCGCTGCGGGCGGCGGTGGCCGAAGGCGCGGCGCCGGCGGACCCGGCTTGGCTGCAGGAGCGCATCGCTCGGCCCCTGGGTAAGGCCGCTTGAGTGAATCCTCCAGAAATCAAATGTATACAGTTTCCTGGCGTGTAGCGGTCACTGACGGCGCGCTGTTGGCGGACCCGGCCTGGCCGCCACAGCGCATCGCGCAGCCGCTGCGTCAGAGTAAAGCTTACTCAACAAGCCGTGCACTTTCAGCTGTTTGCTTACAGTTTGCCATCACCCTCCTGCCGCAGTGGAGGTGCAGCAGATTCTGGCGTCGGAGACGGTGGTCTGGCGCCGCGGCATTCTCGTCGTGCCGGACGCCATTCACGAGGTGGGCTCATTAGCCACCTGCGTTCTTTGCTGCCTTGTAATTACCATGGGGCCCCCCAGGGTGGGGGAACCTGCAAGTGAACGCTGCCTCCAGGTATTGGTCGAAAAGCTGGCATCAGCCGACCTGGCTCTAAACGCTAAACCCTGGCTCAGATCATGAGCGCCCTTCTGTTGTCCTGTTCCTGCAGCCCCGGCATGGGTGCTCCTCGGCATGCTCAGGCGGTCACAGTCTTGGTGCCGAAACACACCAGGCTGCAAGCAAACCCCCAATTCCAGACGATTGAACATTCAAGCTTGCTCCGAAATATGCAGTTTTTCTCAATCGTTCCAGATGCTGGAGGTAGCGCTGGTGCAGCACGGCAAGCTTGCGTTCCATGGCATCAGATGCCCGGCGGCCAAGTCCTGCTGTGACAACTCCAATGCTGCACGATTCCTGCGTGAAGCTGCGGGAGGCGGCGCTGGTGGCACACAAGCGCGCCGCCATAGACTCAGTGCTGACGCCAAAACCCTCGCAAAATTTTCGACAAACCGTCACCAGATACCTCAATCCTTCCAAAACGCGCAGCTGCTGGAGGCGGCGCTGGTGCTGCTGGACAAGCTGGCGGCGATGGACCTGGTTCTCGCCGCCAAGCCCATCATCGCGGGCCGCTACTCCGCTGTGCCCTGGGACCACTACATGCTGCCGCTGGCGCATGTGTTCAGGTGCTGCCCCCTGAATCTACTCTGTTCATGGCTACGTGTTTCCCCGAGAAACACCAGACTTCATGACATCGAAAAGAACCGCCGCGCCGATTGCTAGCTCCTGATGTTGTGCCAGGCGCTGCGGGCTGGTTTTGGACCAGCATGAACGAGCTGGGCACGGCGCTGCAACAGCAGCAGACTCCCAGGCAAGCAGGCACCTTGCCTCAGCTTGTGTGAAAGCCCTAGCAAATGCCCAGCTCCCTTGGCCCACAGTCAGCATTACGAGGCAGTGCGGCGGCTGGGGGAAGCCACGGGTTCCTTCCTGCGGCGGCGCGGCGGCGCGATAGCCGACGACGTGCGCGCCGCTATCAAGGGGCTCGAGGACATCAGGTATGCGGATTGATATACTGGACAATATCTGACAGCGATCCGACGAACTGCAGTCGTTCTTCTAAGCAGATGAGCTTGCAGTTTCAGCCGACGCGTCCAGCAGCATTCGAGCCAATCTCGTTGGACCATCGTTCCGCACAAATGTGGTTTGCTTTGCGCACTGGCAGGCTGGAGACGCGGGTGGAGCAGCAGGAAGTGATGCGGAGGTACTACAGCCTGGTGCATCCTGCTGCGGCTTCCGCCGCCGCCGCCGCAGGCCCCGCCTCCAGCAGCAGCAGCAGCAGCGGGGACGGCGGCAAGCACAATGACGCCGACGGCGCCGAAGGCGACGACGAGGCGGCAGAGGCGGCGGCGGCCGCCGCGGCGATCTACCCGACCGCCGCTGCGGCGGTGCTGCGCCGGCGGCGCAGCGCGGCGCAGCGATCGGGCCGCAAGCAGGTGGCCGCGCCGGCTGTGACAGCAGCTGCCGCTGTCATCCTCAGCTACGGTAGCAACGCCGCCGCCGCCGAAGCCTTGGCAGCCGAGCGGGCCGCGGGCGATGTGGGAGCCGCTGGGAAGCCGCCGCCAACGCTGCTGACCGGCAGTAGCGGCGGTCGCGTTCAGCAGCAGCGGCAGCAGCTGGCGGGCAGTCGCAGCCTGGCGGGCCGCACGCCGGACGACCACATGCGCTTCAGCAGCTTCAGCTTTGCGTGCACAGAAGAGGTGGTTCTTTCGGCTTCCTGTCTGTTGTGCTTCTCTGGCTGGCCTTCCCCTGGTGCTCGGCTTGGGCTTGAATGGCCAAAAGGAATTGTGCTTCGTTTGTGCGGCAAAATCTTAACACTTATTGGCGATGACCTTGTCACGATGTGTGCAATGGCTTTCATTGGGCAATTGCGCTCTACAGCCAGTCTGGACATGCAGGGCTGACGGCTGTTGCCACAATGCGCGGCAGGTGGACAAGCTGACGCTGATGGCGCGGCTAGCGCTGGAGACAGCCGACAAGTGGGGCAGCAGCGGCCGCTGACAATGCATGATGCTCAGAGCAAACAAAGAGAGGACGGGACCTCCAACTTCCCTGGCATGAGCCGAGAGTGAGCCCGCAAACGATGATATTCGCGCCATTAATGGCGCGAATATCATGGAGCAATATCTGATCATGGAGCAATATTGCTCCATGATCAGGCATTGCTGATGCCCTTATGACGTTGCACAAGTGAAGCAGACATTGCTGGGACTGGTGACTGATGACAAATGTGACGATGTGACCTCGTTTGCAAGCTATGGGCATGAAACAATCGCACAGATGACGGAGCTGCTCTCACGGAGGCAAGGTTGCGCCAATGACTTCTGATGCTGATGCAATTGAATCTGGCGGTGCCACTGGCGGGCGCTATACGTAATCTACAAGACCAACTGCGCCTAGAGCTATGCCTGCCCAAACACACGATGTGTGCTGAAGAAGTGTTCATATGCCATGTGTCCTACCTGGAACCTGCTGCGACTACAGCCACTGAACCCTACATTGAAACCCTAGCACAAATCCTATGCCGCTCTATCTATGGCACGCTGCCGCACGTAAGGCCATTGGCATTCGCTCCCATCTGCATATCCGACGATGCTGCTGCTGCTGCTTGGTATTTCCGCAGAATTGCTCTAAATTTCTCGGAAACCCCCTCGATGCTAGTTCACGTCGATGGTTCATCATTTGACCTGAAGTTTTGGTGCAGGTTTGTTGCTGCAACCGGCCTTGGACACCAATCCGTCAGTACATTCCAATGTTGATCGCCGGTGACGTCATGGCCAGTGCCGCCGACGCAGTATCTCCGCCTCATGGTCCAGCGCCAGCCGCGCCATCAGCGTGAGCTTGTCGATCTGTACAGGCATGAACGCCGGCAATGAGCATCGACGAAAGCATGCGCAATGATACCACACGCCAACAGCATGCAGTGCATGCAACAATGCCGCTGCCAATCTGTCGAACGATACGCTGCCTTCCGTAGCTCTAACACGCACACACCTGCTCCGTCAGCGCAAAGCTGAAGCTGCTGAAACGCATGTGGTCGTCCGGCGTGCGGCCCGCCAGCTCCCGCCGCGCGGCCGCCGCGCTGACGCCGCCGCTGTGTCTACCACCCCCGCCCCCATCCCCTGCCGAAGCCAACGCCAAGAGCGTTGCCGGCAGGGACTTTGGCCGCGGCAGCGAGCCGCTGCCGCTGCCGCTGCCGCTGCAACGGTGCGGCGCAGGCTGCCTGGCACCCCGGCCCGCGCCCGCATCGATGTCACCTCCGACAGCGGCGACCGCTGCGGCAGTGGCCCCGGGATCCGCTGCACCGCGTGTGACGCTGTCCTGCAGGTTAGGATCCGCAAAGTGCACGTGCGAATGGTGCAGCCGCTGGGGCGCCACCGCCGCTGGCTGATCTGTTGTCATCGGGGGCTGCGGTTCCGGCCTCGGCTGGGCGCTGCCGCTTCCTGCTGCGGTCGCTGCGGGCGTGTCGCTGCCCGCCGAAAAGCCCGCAGCGTTCCTGTGGCTGCTGCCGCCAGAGGTGCTGCTGCTGCGCCAGCCGGTGGCCACTGCGGCGACGGCAGCGGCAGCGCTCAGGTGGCCCAGCGTCGGCTGCTGCCATGAGGCGCTGCCGCTGCCGCCGCCATGCTGCGCCGCCGCTGCCATGCTGTCTGCGTTGCCGGCAAAAACCGCAGGTGAGGAGTCGTCTGCGGCGCAGCCCGCGGCGTCGACGCCAGAGCCCAGCGCGTCTGCAGACGCTGGATGGCTGCCGCCGTCGCCATTGGCGGCGCCGCCGTTGCCGCCGCTGGAGCCGCCGCCACTGCCGGCCTTTTGCAGGTCGGGCATGGAGGTGATGCGCACCAGGGTGAAGAAGCCGCGCATCACCTCCCGCTGCCGCTGCCTCACCACCATTCTGAGCAAAGCATGGTGCACGTTGACAGTGGAGGAGATCCAGACCCCGAGCGAAAGCAGAACTGCTGAGCTAGAATGGACTTCCTGGCCTGTGGATCCGCCACGGTTGAGCCAGCGCCTGGGTTGCAAAACCCTTGCAAAAGGATGCTCGTTATGTGTTTGTATGCACCCTTGGTAGCTGTGTCAGTGTGTCTGCATGGTGCAGGGTGCAGCGGATACGTCATATGCAGCCTGTCAAGCAGCGGCAACATCGCGCATAATGCACTATAGCTGTCGCAGCCGATGAAGACTTCGCCTACAACGGTGGCAGCATGCAGAACCAGCAATGTTTCCGAAGCGCGCCTCGGCTGCGGCAGCTATAGTGCATCATGCGCGTCGCACACGGACTTTCCAGTACCCACTGACAGTTCGGGATGGTCCTGACAATACCTCAATGCACCTGGCGTTCCATGAGCTGGCCTGGCGGCGCACAAATCGGCGGAGGCGTGTAGAGAAGATTCGCATCCTCTCAGGCCCTATCGTTGTCTCATAAGTCCAAACGACACTTGACCCGGCGTCCACAGGTCCGCAATGGCGGCATGTACGTCATCGACTGGTGGCAGAGCAGCTTGCGTGCGAAGAGCCCCCCTGTATTGAAACATCATCTGAGACGTCAGCTCCGTCTGGACGCGGCTGGAGAAAGCATCGCACCTGGCGTCCTCCAGCCCCGCGATGGCGGCACGCACGTCGTCCGCCGTCGCGCCGCCCTGGCGCCGCAGAAAGCACCCGGTGACATCCCCCAGCCGGCCCACCGCCTCGTACATGCGCCTGCAGGCACATGCACAAGGCTGGGAATGGCAGTCGCTGCACAGAAAGTGCAGAGACATGGTTGTGATGTGGCTTGACGCTGTGTGTGCACAGCGAAAAAACATTTTTTTTGGGTCAAACACAGGCAGGGAGTCCACATCAAAGGGCAGCCGTTGTTCCGTTCAATCGGCTCGTCGTGCATTTCACGTAATGTGCACACCCAAAGGGGGCGGCGAGCGGCAGCATGAAGTGCGTCCATGGCGCGGCGGAGTAGCGGCCGGCGATGATTGGTTTCGCGTTCAGCACCTGCTCCATCGCTGCCAGCTTGTCCACCAGCACCAGCGCTGCTTCCAGCAGCTGCAGGGACGCAGCACGGATGCGGTGTCATCGTCGGATTTTGTAGGATGCTTTCCTACAAAATCCGGCATCCGGCACCCGCTTCATGGTCGCCAGCTCGTCCCCCAGCACCAGCGCTACCTCCAGCAGCGCCAGTTTCAGCATTGCATGCCACTCAGAAGCAGCCTACGATTGATAGTTGGACGTGCCCTAAAATTAAATTACTAAATTACCTAAAATTAACTGAAGTTAAATTATTAAATTAACTAAATTAAAATAAAATTCCTTCTACGAAGAATGAATCAAGTAAATAAATTCAAAGAATTTTTCGCAAGGCCTGCAGCATCCCGCTCCATGGCCGCGTGGCTGCCTGCGGACTAGCGCTGCCTCCAGCAATCGCACCTCGAAGCGGACAGAGACGAATTACCTTATGGAGGTGCCGCCTGCGGCGCGCTGCTTTCGTGAGCCCTGAAAAGCCTCAGGCAGCCCTGAACCCGCAGGTGCAGCACACCATGCTCATCCCCCATCAAACGCTGCCAACAGCAGACACCTGAAAGAGCTGGGTGGCAAAGCCATGCTGCATTAATTCGTGCGCAGTCTATGCCGTAAAGTGGTGAAGTCACGCACTTCAGAAAATGCATCGGCCACGTCCTGTTGCCTACGAAATGCAAACGGAGCTGCCGGGCAGCTTTGAATCCCGCTGTGTTGCAACTGTGCACGTAGCCTGGATCCGATTCCAACATTTAACACAACCAGAAGATGCTCACGTGGTGTACGGCGTCGGGCATGACGAGAATGCCGCTGCGCCAGACCACCGTCTCCGCCGCCAGCGTCTGCTGCACCCTGGCTGCGGGTAGGAACAGTGCAAACAGTGCAGAAACACGTAAGTTTTAGAATTGCATCTCCCAAACTTTGCAGTTTTGCATTCGCACAACTCCCTCCGCTGCAGAGCTGCAAGCGCGGACGATTCTGACGCTTGAGGGCAGCACCAGATGGCAGTGCAGGGAACCTGCACTACAGTATCTGTACTACATTACCTGCACTACAACACGCACTCTTTGACTCTGCAGGTGTGCCCACCTAAGGGCGACGTGATGCGCTCCTGCAGCCAGTCGGGGTCCAGCGGCTGCGCCCCTTCTTTTATAGCGCGCCTCAATGCCGAGCGCCCGGCGGGCCGCGACATCTCGAACCGCGCGGCGTCATATTGCCGCCGCATCAGCTGCGCCGACTCCTGAGATCAAGAACGCGCCACATCAGCAGAAAGAAAAATTGTTTTGCGAAGGAATCTCGCAGCGCCGGTAGCCCCCTGGGCCGCGAAACCTCGAAGCTCGTACTGCCGCCGCATCAGCTGCGCCGGCTCCTGCAGACATGGAAAACTTTTTTATTATTATTCTTCTTCTTCTTCTTCTTCTTCTTCTTCTTCTTCTTCTTCTTCTTCTTCTTCTTCTTCTTCTTCTTCTTCTTCTTCTTCTTCTTCTTCTTCTTCTTCTTCTCATGATGCCGCCTGGTGTCTGATTGTAGCATGTGCTTGATCCCGGGTGCCATCCGACCACCTTCTGAGCAGCTGCGCAAGGAACTACGCGCCATGGAAGTTGCATGTCACAATTGTGCTGCGCCAGGAGTTATTGGGATGTTTCTCAATAACAGCGACTTCATCGACGTCTCCCGCCGAAGTGTGTTCGTGGTGTTTGATGCACGCTGATGTTTCACCTCCGCCCAGCACAGTCGCCAGGGCTGCGCTGCCCGAGCAAGTGTGCTAACAAGCCGGGCACCAGCAGCGGCGCATCAGCTTCGCAGTGCTCATCAGAGGCTACGGTTTCAGTCGAGCAGCAGCTTCCAGATACGGAGTCGACTGAACCGAGCGTGCCTGAAAGGAGATGCCCAGCAGCTCGAGCGCTGCCTCAGATGAGTACCTGCAATGCATTCGTGGAGCGGGGCCTGATGGCGTCTGCTTTCAAGGTTCCCACAGTGAGGCAGCAGGCACCCATGCATGAAGCGCAGCAACAGCCATGGCGGGAATGCTTGGGCGCAGCCTGTTTAGGGTTTAGGGTGCACGAGAGGCATCGTAGGCAGCGGCGCATGCACGCTGGCAGGTTTTAGCGAACCAGGGCTTGACGAAGTTGAAGAGCACCAGGCCGCCCATGGCGATGGCCACCACCGCCACCTGTCCAGCAAAGCAAGACCATGGTCGACTTGGGATTCGGGTGTGTCTCAAAAGCTCCAGCGTCACATGAGCGGCACCTCCAGAAATCCGAGGATCAACTTGAAGGAAGTCCGTGTGAAGAAAACGACTTTTTGTGATTTCTTTCAACCTACACATGATCACGCAAGAGGCCACAACAGAGAGTCTCACCTGGCCGTAGAAGGGGCGCCAGGCGCCGTGGTTTTGGCAGTTGGCGGGGGAGTCGCAGGGCACATACTGGCACAGGATCAGGCCGTTGAAGGTGATGACCATGAGGAACACTGCACAAGAAAACCAGGGGTGAGAAATGACACGTCAGCATTGTTTATCAGTACTCTGCTCGTCTATGGCTTGCGACACAAATGCTAAGAACCTTCTTGTTTTCGCTGCCCGCGCGCAGCCTAGGATAACCATGAAGCATGAAGCATATGAGAACCTCCAACTGCCATCGCGGCGTTGCTCAGACCAAATGTGAGCAAATGTCTGAGCAAATGTATCAAGGTCTGCGGAAACTTCGCACCTGCGTACTTGAACTGCGTCAGCATGAACAGCGCCACGACAAAGTCGAAGGCCAGGATGATGACCATGAGGATGTAAGGGTTGGTGGCGATGACGGGGCGCAGCATGACAGCGGCCGCCGCGCCGCCGCCCAGCGCGGTGGTCGTGACGCGCATGATGCCCTTACTCATCGTCGTCTCCACCTGCAGCAGCGTTTCGAGATGAACTTCCATGGTCGACTTTCGACCCGCACCCTCAACGAAGCACACTGCAGTGGCAGATCACCAGGTGCGGGATCGGTTCACTTGACAGGCATGACCGCCTGCCCTTAGACTGCTGCTACATGTGTCCGGCTCTCACCTTCTCGCAGAGCACCACCACGACGGTGAAGTACCCTGCACAGCACAGCACAGTCATCGCACAGCACAGCATGCACAGCACAGCATGCACAGTCATCGCACAGCCACTCCCACAGCCATCGCACAGCCATCGCACCCACAGCCATCGCACAGCCATACACCCATACACCCACAGCCATCGCACAGCCACAAAACCACAGCGCACAGCACAGCATGCACAGTCATCGCCAGCCGCTGCTACTCTATACAAGTGCTGCACTGCCACACGGTTGCTTGCATCCTTGCCGCAGTGAGGCAGCGCGCTGTGCACAGAGACCAGAGAAGATGTAATGAATATCGACTGCCCGATGACGGTGCAGTTCTAGTGCAAGGCGCACCGTACAGCAGGCGCCAGTCGCGCAGCGCCGGCAAATTGGCCTGCAGCGCCAGCACCAGCACCATGGCGCCGGCGGTGCCGACGAAGTATTTCACGCCAAACTGGAGCACCCTGCACGGCATCCGTAATACGGATGTTGAGGGCAGAGGCTCAGACGCGTCGCCCTTGCGTGGCGGCCGATGCAGCAGGACGCCACACAGGAAAAGGGTTTTGTCGGCAGAGGACGCCAAGGGCGCTGCAGGCCGCGAAGGGCATCTGCAGCCAGTGCAAGACCAGGATTCTGTGCAGGACATTCTGCCGCGCCTGTCGTCATGGAGCCTGTGCCCGAGGTGCTTCGGCCGCCGCAGCGTGCGCGGCAGGATGCGGAAGGCCATCGCGGCCCACCGCCGGAAGACCACCGTGCCGCCAATGCCGTACACTATCGGCCGCATGTAGACCCCGTAGCGCCGAACGCCGGCGCGGAACCGCCCTGGCGGCGCCGACACCGGCGGCGGCACGGACTGCTGCCTCCGCCGCCGCAGCTTGGACGCCTGGGTGCAACTCTGACAGGACCTCAAGGGGCGCGCTGCAGAGGTTGTAGTGCTTGCGGTCTCACTTTGTGCAGGGGATGAGTCGGGGAGAACAAAGGCTGCGGGGCCTCAGCCACAGCTGGGCACCAGCTGGGCGTGATCTAAAATTTTCAATAAAATCGGTGAAAGATCTCGCACCTGCCGCTCTTGTTGGCTTGGGCGCTCCGGCTGCGGCGGCGCAGTAGTGTAGTCTGTTGTGAGCTGCGTCATCGTCTGCGCCGCCGCATCCTGGCCGCTGCCTGCGGCCCCACCGGAGAGCACCAGTTGATTGTGCAGGACCGCATATCTCCAAGACGTACGCTTCTGCCAGTGGAAGGCCGACGCAGCTGGTGGACACCGGAATGGCCGTGTCATGACAAACCCTCGGTCGTGACAAACCATGCACTGCAGGCCCTTTCTCGCAAGACAGGACGGGACAAAAGAGATAAGGCAAGTGCCAATAAACCAGAGCCCCGCTGCTTGCTACTATCAATGCGATGCTGCCTTCAGCTGGAACGCCATCTGACAGGCAACCCAGGTCGTGTAAAAGCGCCGCACCCTGTGAGGAGCTGCCGTGGGTGGAGACAGCGGTGCCGTCGCTGCTGCCGCCGCTGCCGCCTGCCATGCCAGCCAGGTCCTTCGTCGAGGGATGGCTGCGGCTGCGCTGGATGAACGTCGACATCGGCATGTTCTGCAGCGGCCTGCGCAGCGGCAAGTCACACGCACGCTGAGGGAAAGCACACTGTGCAGGAATACGCATTCTTGCTGATGCCAGTACACAGCATGCAAGGCGAAATCTGTGTGAGAGATGCGCCTCTGCCCCTCACCAAAGCACAGCAGTTCTCATTGTGGGGGTACCAGAGAGCACATGCAAGGCACTCTGTTTTGGTTTTACGCACCTGAGCGACATGCCCTCCAGGCTCTCGGTGGACCGCCGGCGGAAGCGGCGGCTGCCATGCGGGTCGTCGCTGCCGGCTGCCGGAGAGTCGCCAGCTGGTGGAGACGCGCCGGCGAGAGACGCTACCTCCGAGATGCCCGCGTCGCTGTCGGCGCCGATGCCGCTGCTGTCTTTGGCGTCAACGCTGCCATCCACTGAGAGGTAATCCCGGACGCGCTGGGAGCCGGTCGCAGGGGAGGCGCCCGCGGCAGCTGCTGCTGTCGTTGCCGGGCTGTTTAGTTGCGCCCTGGCCGCCGCGTCAGCCGCTGCCAGCATCGCCGCGGTCAGCTTGCCGGGCTGCGGCGCATCCGGCATCTGCTGGGAGTTTGGCATTGGAGGCTGCAGCCGCAGCCTGTGGCGCAGGAACTCCTCTGACCGCTCGCTCTTGCTGCTGTCGCTGCTGTCACCCAGGTGGGGGCTGCCCACCAACCCATCGCCCGGGCCGCTGGGCATGTCCACCTCGATGTCCGAGCCGCTGTAGCTGTCGCTGTCGCTGCTGCTGCCGCCACCGCCGCCGTCGGCCGCTGCCGCCGGCTGCGGCCGCAGCCGGTGGCGCAGGTAGCTGAGGCTGGTGCTGTTTTCCCTGCCGCTTCCCGCATCCGCCGCTGTGCCACTGCCGCTACCGCGCCGCCTGGGGTGCCCCGAGTGCGTGTGCGGCGTTCCCCAGCTGGCGGTGTCCACCGACAGCGGCGGGCGGTAGTACCCCTCCAGGGTGGGCGGGAACAGCGCCGCCGCCTCCACCCTGTCCTCCCCTCGACCTGCCCAGAAGATATCATAAGGAAGCCACTGCTTCTGCTGCATTCAACGATGCTGCACGACACCCTCTGCTCATCGAGGCGAAGACACAGTGGCGGAAAGCATACAGGGCTGCTGCATGCTGAGGAAACATAGGCCGCGGTCCAGGTGACTGCAAGGCGGCAGCACTGCCACCGCATCATCTAGACTGCGGCTCCAGCACAATCTGGCTGCGGAGCGTCACGCTCAATCCCTCTGCAGGGATTCCCACAGGGATTCACAGGTGTACACCCTGGAGTGAACCTCAAACATGATGATCTTGCGCACCAAAGTGTCGGCCGCGGTGCTGGTGGCGGTGGCCACGCCGCCGCCGCCCGAGCGCCTCCTGAACGGTACGTTCCAGGTGCGCCATGGCTTCCATGATGCCCCCCGCCAGCGCCGCCACGTAGAACATGCCCCGCAGCTGCATGAGAACTTGAAAATGTGCGACATGTCACAGGCGAGGAATCCCGCTCATCGGGGTGGCCACGGCATTCACGGCGCTGCCCGCCAGCGTCGCCACGCATGTCATGCTGCGCAGCGGCCGACATCGCAATCGCTCGTGCACTCCTGCATGGCAGACACAGCTCCCTTCTTTCTTCTTTTCCGCTTCGCACACCGTCTGCACTTCCAGGGTTTTACTTCGACTCGCCTCGGGCATGTGGCGGTAGGCAACGGCATGCGAGGCGGCATCCCACGGCATGCCCTGCAGCGAAGCCACGAGGGTGTCGTGCAGAGCGCCCGCTAGCTGCGCCTCCAGCGCGCCCCACGACGCACCGAACAGCTGCAGGCTCGTCTTCGCCTGTGGTGCCAAGCATGTGGAAACGAGGATCGATGAGTCCATCCGATATATCAATGAACCCGCCAACCACGCCTGCGACGTGCCGCAATACAGCTGCAGCTACGTCCCACCTGAATTTCGAAAGGAACTGGTTCAGGGCAGCGGCACGACAGACCCTTCAGGGGAAATGCAAACATGGACCTTCGCTATGCAGCGCTCTCTGAGGTATGAGAGCATGCAGCATGTCGACGGATGTGAGCTGATGGGCCTGGATCATCATGGGGCAAGCGAGCAGGTGGCGGCACATTCATGGTTGACCATGTTCGTTCTGACAGGTGATGCAGCGGTGATAACCGAGAGACGGACAAAGTCTCGGCATGAGCCACCGTCAAGCTTGCTGACGATTGACCGCAGTATCCGCCTGCAGGTTCCCCCAAAAGGACACAGAGTGTCGGCAGTGCTACATTCCGTATGCAACATGCATCAACCTGGGAGGAACTTCTCGCCTTTGCGGGGTCGTGTCCCTCCAGCACGGCACCCGCCAGGGAGGCGCATGCGGCGGCGATCTGCGCGAAGATGACACGCAAGGCCGGCATCGCGTCCAGGCTCGCCTGCCGCTGCAGGGTGGCCAACCGCAGCAGCCGGCCTGCAAGGCCGTGCCAAATTCGTCTTGAAGGTATGATCTGCTCTGGAGTCTGACATCACACAGCTTTCTGAAACGACTTTCAACACCATCATGGTACTGCACATAGCCATGCACATAGCCAAGGGAGATCATCTGTCAACAGATGTGCAGCTCGCCAGCTCTTCTCGTCCGGTCGTAAGCCACAAACCCCACTCGTGTTAAAACCAGATGCCTGACCTTCGCCAGTGGCGCCTTCGAGCGCCGACTCCAGGCAGGCGACCCGCGTCAGCAGCGTGTCGAGCGAGTCCAGCACGCGCCGCCAGCCGCTCAGCCGGGTGTTCATGAGGAACGGCGGCTCAAAAGCCGCGTGCCGTGCCGCGGTGCGCGCCTGTTCAATCAATGTCGTAACGGCATCATGAATCCTTGCGCCTAACACCCGGCTGCAGAAAGGCCAGCAGTCATGACGTCGCTAGACGTCGCTAGACAGGCACTCCGAGGCCATGCCTTTGTGCCACAGTTGCAACTGCCAGTGAGTAGTCGGCATTGGGCGGCAATCTTTTCATTCCCGGGGCGCGGCTTGCAGTGTCGATGCACATGCAGGCGTATATGTGCAGGGAAGGTGACACAGCTCATGGGAGCGGGTCATCTGGCGACGGCAGCGCACCAGCAGTAGCGCCGGACGCAGATCAGACGCGCGCGGCAGGTAGGGCGGCCGTGCGGCCGCCAGCTCCCGCTGCCGCGCCGGGTCCGTCGCCCGCCGGATGCGGTCCCTACAGAGAAGCATACTGTCGATCCGTTTTCCCGTGCACGACGTGTTGGGCACGTGCTCATGCGGCACGCTTGGCGGTGTGTGTGTGTGCGAGTCTGCGTTGGGCAGCTGGTGGATGACAGCCTGCGGCATGGTCACCCATGCAAAAGCTTTATGTGCAGCTGATCCGCGTGAGGATTCATGGCGCGCCTCTGATCTGCCCTACCCTAAACCCTAAACCCTCGCGCGCCTGTCCACCCAGGGGTCCTGGAATGCGTTGTGCGCCGGCGGCGGCGGCGGCGGCGCTTTAGTGCCCGCCTCCAGTGCCGCGTCCCCCTCGAACAGCACGCCTGCAGCAGACACCGACACCCTCTCAGGCATGGCATTCGTAGACGAGGCAGCAGCAGCCCGCCTGGCAGGCAATCGCGGGCCAGAAGCGGAGGCGGGCAGCATCCCGCTGGCCCCTGATGGTTCCGCATGAGTCATCATGTCATGCGATGGCCATGCATCACGGTGCGGTCGTAACCAGTGTATTAAATGGCGTGTCCTCACCCGAGTAGCCGCTGACGCTGTGGCCCAACGCCCGCAGCGTTGCCGCCAGCGAGCGCCGCAGCTTGGTCGACGCCAGGCAGGGCATCACTGCCGCGCCCGCCGCCACATTGACAAACGCCGCAAATGCGCCATCCGCCAAAACCTGCAGCACCACCTGCAGTTTCATGGAGAACGTTCAAAAGGCAGTCTAAAACGAGGCGAGTGATCAACACAGGAATGTGCTGGTTTTGGGAATCACTCAGCACAGGAATGTGTTGGTTTGGCAAATTGCCGCAGAGGCGCTGTCCACGATAACCTTCAGCACCACCTGCCACCGACAGACATGATCGATCTTTGACATTTGGAGAAGAGGCTGGCGGGGTCCATCTACATGCAGACGCAGCCAGGCATTGCGTATGCCGTATATTTGCGAGGGTGGCGAAGACTTCAGAGACAGCTCTGTACACCCCTGTCCAGCAGCGCCGTCTCTCGAATCATGGACATGGGCGCATGAACATGAATGAGCTACGACTCACGTTCTTCCACAGCCGATCCGCCGGCCACGCAAACTGGCCCTGAATCACGGTGATGCCCATGAAAAGGTGAAGTGTGACGCCTGCCCCTGCAATCGCGGGATCCGACGCTGCCCGTAGCAGCACGGTCGACAGTATTCCGCCGCCGCAGACGAAGAGGCAGGCGAAGGTGGTGTATGCCACCCCTGGCGCGTGCGCCAGGCTCAGCTGCGCAGCGGAAATGCAGGCACGATATTGAAACAAACAGGCATACGAGAGAGCTGTCACTCGAGGAAGATTTCTCCCAGCTACACGTCTCAACGAGCCTCATCTTCTCAGAAAAAAACCGTGGCAGTTGAGCTGGAGAATGCAGTTGCAGCACGATGCAGCAGGGAGTCCTTGCGAGTGGGCAGAGGATAGCGCAGGACTAGCTCAGGACTAGCTCAGGACTAGCGCAGGACTGGCCACCATGGCGCCGGCAATAACGACGCCGATCCAGGCGGTGCCGAAGATGGCAGCGGATGCCATGATGCGCGCGCCCACCGTGATGTCCTGGTTGAAAACGATGCTGATGGAGCCGTGGAAAAGGCCCATTAGGCACGCCTGCAGGGCCGACTTAGCCGTTCAGTCTTTCATGCATGGCCGGGACGTCTTGATCGTGACCGCCACACACGGCAAAATGAAACGCAGGTCCGGCACCTGCTGGAAATTCAGGGGCCTGGCGAACGTGAAAAGGTTGACTAAGAACTGGCCGGCGATGAATTGCACGGCGCCCTGCACCTGCGTCGACGCCACCGCCTTGCGCAGCCTGCCAGTGGCAAAGTCTAGCGGTTGGAAGGTCGAGCAGCCTTCCCAAAGACTACATTGCCATTCATCTACAGTGATCCATTGTGAATCTTGTGAACTGAGTGTACATCGCGTGGCGGATCCAATGACAAGGCAGGCAGCAGGTTGTGGTGTGTCATGTTGTGAGAAATGCTCACGAGCACCTTTCAGTAACACCCGGCCGCCAGAGGAAGTCGTTGTGCTGGCTGGGCCATCCCTGCAGGTAGCGACGCAGCCAGCCGGCAGGCGCTGCCGACTCTGCTGCTTTTGCACCGCCTTTGGGCTGCGACTTACCATCCAATGCATCCGCATCCTCGACGCGCACCTGTGGTGACACAGCATATGCCGCTGGACTTTTACACAAATGGCATGAGACTGCGAGAACGTCTCGACTTGGTGACTGTCGCCCTGCAAGCGCCAATCTGCTGCCATGCTTACCGTCACGGCGATGTGGTCTACGCCGTGGGCAGTGCTGACATTTGGGGTGCTGCCATCTGCGGCAACCATGCCGCAGCGGCCGTGTAATTCCCACTGCTGCTGCTGCTTCGGACTACCGACAAGCATTTGCAGGTACCAGGAATGTCCAAGCGCGATTTGCCATGTTCCGGCTGGCCGCTGGCCGGCGGCCGCCGCCACACCCCTCGGGGCTTACTGCCGGTCAAGCTCGATTTTGCAAACCGGGACACGGTGTCAGATCTTGTGATCGATGTCAATCATGCACTGCATCTCAATATCTGCGGTCTCCTGGTTCCTGAGCCAATGTGTGTGTCACAAGAAGTTGCAATACGAACACGCTCAATGTCCACTCACAGGCTGAGCGTATTAGTGTCCGACCTCACGATTGCTGTAGATTTTTGGACGCACCCGCAACGTCATTGGACGCACCCGCAACGTCATTGTGTCGGAATTTGCTCCGAAACATGGGAGGCTAGCCTGGTCTTGTGTGCTTGATTCCGGCGCATTTGCAGCGATCTTTTTGGCGCAGCTTAAGCATTCCCGCTACCTCTGAAAGTCGCCGTGCTCCTGCTGATCACGAGGAGTGCGCCTCTCATGTGCAAGAGGGGGTCAGTGCGATTTGACACATGCAGGTCAGATTTTCGAGCTAGGAGCGTCCAGGACACAAAGCTCGCAAAACTTCAACGTTTGTCTTGATACTACTGCTCAAATCGTCTCGTTGCTGGGTGTCGGATGTGGTATCACTGCTGCCAGGCTGATTGCCCAATTCGTTCAGGTGCCTGAGCACCTGCAGACCTTGGACACAAGCTCGGCGAGAGGGGTCTTTGGACATCAGAGGGCTATCACTATGGTGCAGCCGGCCGGCGAGCCGGCGTCAAGCCTGGCATCGTCGAGGCGAGTCACGCCCTGCCACGCATGCGTCGCCCGGCTGCACATTTTCCTTCATCGGCGAAGTGGTCTGCACCACTTCATGTCGGAGAGCTTTTTTGTCAACTGCTTCCTCGTACAGGTCCAAACGGAGGCGATCTGCCCAAGACAGCATCCTGACGCGGCGCGATGGCACCAAGCGGTGACAGCTTGGAGCTCAAATCTACTGCACCCTGCGGCACGACAGGCGCACTGATGTACAACCTGGAGCAGCAAGCAATGCTGATGCTTTGCCATCCCCAAGCCTGATGCCATGCTGCCGAGCTGAGTACAGTTTCTGCCGTCCAACATCGCATTCAGGCCACTTTGTCGCTGCAGGGCGCTGTACCACTGCAACTACTGCCAGCGCGACATCTCCGCGTGCGTGCGCATAAAGTGCGCCGTGTGCCGCGACTTCGACCTGTGCCTGGGCTGCTTCGCTGCGGGCGCCGAGGTCACGCCGCACAAGGCGCACCATGCCTACCGGGTGGTGGAGGAGATGTCATTCCCGCTCAACCACCCCGACTGGGGGGTGAGTGAATTTGGCCTGGCTTCGTTTGGCTGCGTCAAAGAAACACGTCAGATATCGCTCATGACCTTAGCACCAAGCTGGTGGAGGAGATGTCATTCCCGCTCAACCATCCCGACTTGGGGGGAAGCACTCCTTTGCTTCTCTTGTCCGCCTCGCTGTGCATGTGAGCTTCAACACGCTCTGCTGGACAATGCTGAGCTTCGACGAGCGTGTGAACAGAAGACTGCCAGAAGCCTGTCCAGTCCTCTCTTTGAGTGAGATGTAGCCGTTTCTGAAGCTGCCGGGCAGCCTCAGGCAGCCACCTGGCGACAATGATGCGGTCCTATTGGGAAACTCACAGAACTGTTCTGGGACAGTCTGCATGCTGCGAAAACCCTGGACGTAATACGATGTGCAGGCGGACGAGGAGCTGCTGCTGCTGGAGGTGCTCGACATGCACGGCCTCGGCTGCGGTGGCTGAAGCTGGAGTGCACATGCATATGGTGATCTGACACCGAATTCTCACTACATCAGGCGGACGAGGAGCTGCTGCTGCTGGAGGCGCTGGACATGTATGGACTGGGCAACTGGGGCGCGGTCGGGGAGCATGTCAACCGCGGTCCGGCGGCGTGCGCCGCGCATTACGAGCGCATCTACTTGGCGTCGCCCGCGTTTCCGGAGCCCACGCCCGCGCCCGAGATGGAGGGGGCGAGTAATCTATGCCTGAAAACCTTACATAGTCGTATATGGCTGAATTGCGCGCACCCGAGCGCATTTGCCTCTCGCAACCCGCCGTCCGGAGCACACGACCGCGCCCGAAATGGAAAGGTACGGCAAACGAGACTGCCGTCGCCGTCCGTGGCAAGACCCTATGTCGGCCTGTGGCTCAGAGCGTCGCTATGTGTCTGGCATTTGAAGGCCGGGCCAGTATAGACGCCGACTGATCCTGCGGGTCAAGATGTTGCTCGGGTTGTGTTGGGTCCAAGACCGTAGCCCGCTGGCTGTGCCGACGGCTTGCCGACATGCAACTTTATTTCATCTTGGGACATAGTCCAGGCGCACAAACATGCGCAAAGACTTTTGCGCACGCTTGCCAGGCCTGCTGCGCAAGCCCTGCATTTGGCTATAGCGGCCTTGCAAACCTGTGCACTGGCGAAAGGCTGCGCGCACATGGGTGGATCGCGGACGAATGGCGGTCCTCGGGCTGGCCGTTCCACCGTTGTAGTTCTGCAATGCACATGCCCGTCTGCTGGAGCAGTGAGAGAGCGCAGCATCAGTGTCTGGGGGCCCAGTAGAGAATGAACTCAATCAATGATGGGAACTGCGCTGTGCAGGTCGACCCGCAGGAGGTGGTCCGGGGGTGGCAGCGGGCGCGGCGGCCTCCCCAGTTCAGATTGCAGGAATGACTGGTGAGCACATCTGAAGCCTCCGCATCTCACAATGCGCCGCTGTTGTGCAGATCGACCCGCAGGAGGTGATGCGGGAGCGACAGCGGGCACGGCAGGCGTCGCGCGAGCCGCACTCCCCCTCCGCCTCACCCATGGCCGTTGACGCGCCGCCCGCCGATACAGAGTTCAAGGCAGCACACGCATCAGCAGCAGAGGGAGCACCGTCAGGCGGGGCAGCGGCGGAGGGGGCAGCCGCCGCCGAAGCTGAGGCGGAGCCTGGTGCAGCAGCGGCTGCAGGCGTCCACGCGGCGGTGGCCGACATCGGTGCGACACCGGCGGAGGCGGCGGCCGTGGGGGCGGCGCCTGACAAGAAGCCGCGGCCCACAGCGGCGCAGCCTGCGGAATGCGCAGCAGCGGCGGGCGCTGGCGGCCCGGCAGACGCCATGGCTGCTGCTGCGAGCGGTGAGGGGGCAGCAGCCTCAGGGGGGGCAGACGCTGTCAAGCAGGAAGAGGCAGCGCAAGCCCCACAGGTGCGACATTCAGCTGCCACAGGAGCTTCTGTGCGCTGTGAGCATGTTGGAGAGGTTGCTGGTGCAATGGCTGTGAATGTGCCCGATATACCAGGTGGTGGAGGCCGCACGACGTCGGAGAGTTGCACCTTCTTGGACTAACCACGCGGTGCGCTGCCACTTGCTGGTATTTTCACATGCACACGTGTATCACTTTATGCGCTGCACAGAGTGGTGCCGCTGCTGCACTTGGTGTGGTGCTGCTGCACACCAACGGCAGTGCGCTGTGAGCGCGTGTGCCATGCAAGCAATACTTGCGGACATTTCTCAGGCTTATGCGGCGTCTCCACTGCTGGCTTTAGGTCCAGCGGCCGCCAGATGTAATGGCGGCAGCTGCAACACTTGGACGAGCAGCAGTGACGCTTGTGCAGCACCCGTCGTGTTCACACAGACTGTTTTACGGCCTACCAAGCTGATCCAGCACCCGTTTCGGAACCTCTGCTTAGTATGCACGTAACGCTTGCAAGTTTATTAGGGTTTACTTCATGAACTCCCAGGCAGCTCAGGACGCCAGAGCGCTGCCGAAGGACGTGCCGCACGGCGCCAACACGCCCACCCAGGCGGCGACGGTGCTGGCAAAACTGGAGGACGCTGCGCCATCCGAGATGGAGGCGGGGGCAGAGCCCGCGGCGGCAACAGTGGAGGCGGGCGGCAGCGTGGCAGTGTCTGCGGAGCGGCCGACAGCGGCGCCGGCGGAGGCTGCGGGCGCTGCGGCGCCTGACGACTCAGCTGCAGGTATGTTCAAGGTCTTTGGGGGCTTGGGCTGCAAGTCAATAGTGGCAACCGCGTGCAGTGGCGCTGACAGCTGTGACAGGCTCTGCGGAGAACCTGCATCTACTCAGCGTGGAACCGCCATTGGCGTGCTGAACTCTGTCGCTCCGTTCTGCAGACGGCTCGGATGGACGGGCGACAAAGCGCCGCCGCACAGCCGGCCCAGAGCAGGGCGGCCAGGGCGCAGACGCGGCCTCAATTGCGGCACGCGGCGGCGGCGGCGGCAGCGAGTCCAGCGGCCGCACCGCCGCCAAGTCCTCTGTCGGCGGCAGCGGCTCGGCGGCAAAGGTGACTCTTGTTCAGCAAAACTTGATTCGAGTAGTGCGCTGTGTGGCTAATTCCTCCCGCTCGAGATGTCTTTACATCCTTTCTTTGTGACGATAAAGTCTGATTTTTATTCTGTGAACGTCGTGTATATTTGTGAGTGCAGGCGAAGGCGGACGCCAAGGCCACGGGCGCAGACGGCGCAGGCGCGGCGGGCGGCAGCCCCAAGCCCTCGCACGCGGAGCTCGGCGGGCTGCGCATGGGCGGCAGCAGCGGCGGCGGGACTGGCAGCGGCTGCGGCGGCGGCGTGGGAGGGGGTGCAGCAGGGCCTGGCGGGGCGGGCACGCAGGGCGGCGGCAGCTCCAAAGCCAAGTCCAAGGTAGGAAGGGGCTGAAACCCTAAACCCTAAACCCTAAACCCTAGCTACACCTGCTGGTGAACAAATCACTAAGCTGGATTTTGAGCTGGGGGCTGGTGGAAAGGCACATGGGCGGCGGCAGCTCTAAGGATAGTTTTTTGTCGTTCAAGGGTTTAGGGTTTTTTGTTTGATGTTTTTGTTTTTTTGTTCAAGGGTTTTTTCTAACGCACGAGCAGCGCGCCCCTGCCGGACGACAGACAACGGGCATGGCGGATTGGCGTCACCAGAAATAGTTCACTCCGCAGTCCTTGGCCGCGCCGAGGGTGGCCGCCTGACTGTCCAAGACGCTGGCCAGGCTCGCCGATGCCGCTGCTCCGCTCAAGCCTGCCTCACAAGCAGGCTTGGCGAGCACCGCCTACGTAATCCCTGGCTGTGCAGCAGCCAGCGACAAGCTGGTGACTGGAAGCGGCTGCCTGGAAGTGTTTGCCCATCACCGTCCGGGTGCTGGTGTCATGCTTCTAGCCATCGCATGAGTCCGGGCACAGGCGCTCGGCGTGGGTAAAAGACCCGGCGGGCTTTCTATAGGGGTTTTTATAGGGTTTTAAAGGGTTTCCAGACCCTGCGGGCTGCCACGCCAAGCGCCTGGATGGATGGGCGAAGCCACAGGTCGCGTATCAACATCTGGCCTTCAGTTGTGTTTTCTTGTGTGGTTGCGCAGGCAGGCGTGGTGCCGGACCTGACTGGCTTCCACGCCAAGCGCCTGGAGTTCGAGCCGGAGTACGATGCCGAGGCGGAGGCGCTGCTTGCCGACCTGGAGTTCAGGTGGATGTTCAGTTGCTTTCTACATTCCCACAGTTCCATAACTTCTGGTCAAAATGCAAGGTTCTTGTGGAGTTCGTGCCGGAGTACGACGGCGCAGCTGAGGCAGCAACTGCTCGCCAACCTGGAGATCATGTGATGGATCAGCTCCTTCCGCCGTTGAGTGCTGATCAAAGAGCAATTCGGGTCTGGAGATCGTTTGAGCCCGACTCCGACGCAGCGGCTTTGCTCAGCTCTCAGTTCTGACAACAAGCAACGATCTGGGGTTTGAGTATCGAGCTGGCGTACAATGCCAAGCCAGAGGCGCTGCTAGCCGACCTGGATTTCAGCTGATGCTCCAACCTGATAACCTGAAATAAGATATCCTCTGGATCTAGGATTGATCTCTAGGATCAAATGCCTGGATGTTGAGCATGGGGATGCATCACGTGAAAAGACAAGCGAAATGACAGGATAGTACGAGCAGACCCTGAACCGCGCCAACATGTATGTGGTGAGCGCTGGGCACCCCATCGTAGCGCGGTGCATGCTGGCCATGCACAATCTGCTGTGGACAGCGGGCAGTTCGCGCAGTGATGGCATGTGCTCTCTAGGCTTCGCCCGGCTCGGCACCATCTGGCCGTATATACAAGCGGCGACCAGATGCAGAGCAGTGGCTTCACTGCTGATTGTCTGCACTGCTGGTTGTCAACGATGAAAGTGCTCATGAACATGTTCGGCGCTGCAGGAGGCCACGGCGGGCTGGCGCCTGCGAAGACTGCGAGCTCCTCATTATCAACACAAGGTAGAAACTCTCGCTGTTCGAGATTTTTCGTCGCGCAGGGGTTAGAGACAGCGGCGTGGGTACGGCGGCCGCGTCGACGCTGGCGGTCCGACTGTGTTAGACGCCTCATGAAGTCAATGCGTTGACCCGCAGGGAGTCAGACACCACGGCAAAGACGGCGGCCCATCTGACGCGGGTGGACATCTACAAACGAGCGCCTTACGGACCAAACATATGAAGCCTGCATCAGCCAAGACCACTTGGCTGAATGCATGCTGATCACACAGGGAGTCGGACACCGCGGCGGAAACAGCGGCCAAGCTGACGCTGGTGGCGATCTACAACGACCGGCTGACGGAGCGCCGCCGCCGCCGCGAGTTTGTCCAAGCGCACGCCCTGCTGGACGTCAAGCCGCAGCAGGTGACTGAAAGCAAAACCTGGAACCTGAACCCAACAGTAAACGGACACTTGCTAGACCGCATGCTGCACAGCCACTGACTATCTCGAGCACGCAGCCTGCCGCACGTCGAGCTGCAGCAGGCCGGCTGCTGAACAAATGGTCACATGAATACAACATCGAGACTCGAACGGAAAGGCGCCCAATCAGGCGTATGGCCCCAGCGCTGCAGTGCTCGAACCCTAAATAGCCTCACAGCTAATTCCCGATACTGACGGGCTTTGGCACTTGCGACTGTCGAGGACTGCTGCCGCCCAGCTCACTCTCCTGGCCTCGCCTCGCCCGAATGATCGGCGGCTTGGAGCCAGCAGTGCTCGGGCGCGCCTGTGTCGAGGCGCTCTGTTTCGGGACGGAAAGCTTGAGGGGCCCGCGACCATCTAAGCGCATCAAATTCTGCTTGGTGGCAGTGTCTGGCACACCTCACATCACGAATTTTGCCGAGCCCGCGGAGCGTTGACGTACAAAGCAGGCAACCACATGTGCGCACGCCCTCCCACACGTTTGGGCGGTACATGACGCTGGGTTGCTAACACAATCTGACGAAGAGGGTCGTCACATGACTTCGCGCTGTCTTGCCTGGCTGCGCATCGGCAGTGGACGGCTGCAACGGTGGAGGCGCTCGCTCCACGCACATGATCGCCCGTCACGCGTTGCAACGCCTGTGCAGTTACTTGATCCACTGTCAGATCTGGCTGTTTCGCCGATCCAGGCGGCGGAACGGCGCTGGACGTCGGCGGAGAAGGAGGTGCATGCGCGGACGCGTGTCTTTGCGCGCTACATGGCACCCGGTGCGCACGCAACGCTGGCGGACGGACGTCTGCTGGAGCAGCGCCTGCGCGGCCGCATCCAGGTGCCAGTCCCTTCCACATTGAAAACCGCATTCTCTGGAAGTGACTGGACGCGACTGAAATGACGTCACATGCACTGGATGTGCACTCGACGCTGGCGGACCAACGCCTGCAGGAGCAGCACCTGCGCGGCTGCATCCTTGTGAACACGTGCAGAATCGCACAGTTAAGTCTTCTCCAAGTGTCCGTGCTTCAAGCAGAACGCTTATCCGCACAGCTGCAAAGCAAGCTTACCATAACTTCGTGACGCACGTCCCTTCAGCGCTGCCTCCCAACGCCGGAGCTGAAGAAGGCGCCGGCGCAGTCACACCCTCGCCAAGGCGGCTGATAGCACACTTGAAACAGCAGCTCAACTGGGAGAGATTGTGACATTGACTGCACGTCTCTCTGCTGCAGGAGCTTGAACCAGCGCTGGGCGTCCGCACCTTTGCGGATGCGGAACTGTATGCGGCGGAGCAGTTGCAGCTGACATCCCATTCTTCAATATCGCAAACTGTCACTACCCAGAGGAGCTAAAGGCGCTGCAGTCATTCGCACCTTTGCCGACGCGGACTACGAGGCGCAGCACCCCTGAGCCTTTCGATGTCTACCTTTCCTTTTCTTCACAACATCGGGTCTTTGACATTCTCATGGTCCTGCCGTAGGAGCCGAAGGAGCTGCACGCACTGGGCATCCGCACCTCGCCGATGCGGACTAATGTCGTACTAATGTCGCAGATGCGATGCACATGTCGTACTAATGTCGTACTAATGTCGCAGATGCGATGCACCTCACAGCGCATCCAGCATTCTCACGAGTTGAGTTGCCGTCACAGGAGCTGAAGGAGCTGCGGACGCTGGGCATCCGCACCTTTGCCGATGCGGACCTGTATGAGGCGGAAAACCGGCGCGCCGGCGGCGCCCGCCTGCCCCCCAGCGATCAGGTGCGTGTCCATCTTGGCATCGAACCCCTGCTCACGGAATACGAATAGAGGAGGACCACTGCCACGGCGCGAGCACCAACACGCCCGCGCCGCCCGCCTGTCGCCCAGCGACCCATTGCATTTGCTGTTCCAGTGCATGAATAACGATCTTTAACAGAAACTGGCTGGCTCCTGAGACTGCACACAACAATTCTCATGTGAAACAATTCAAACAATTCAAATTATTCACACAATTCAAACAGATGTCATCTGAGACGATGGGACGGATCTTGGCTGCATGGCACAGTGCTGCGCTTGGCAGCCTTCCAATGCGTACCTGTGCATACCGCCACTCTTAGTTTCACTTTTTGCAGTGCCACGACTCTAGTTGCGCTGTGCAAATTTGTTCAGATTGCTCTTGCAGCCCGCAGCAGAAGTGTTGCGCCTACAGACATCAGTCTGGCGTCAGTCTGTCGTCAGTCTGGCGTCAGTCTGCTTCAGACACCCGGCTGTCATGTATGTGGCTGCAGGCGCAGTTACTGCCTCATCGAGCGTTACAGCCACGGTTTCGAATGCTGCCAGGGTCAGTCTGCGTCGCCGTTTGACGGCACTGCTGCACATGGAGCTTCCATTAAAAGGTGTACTGGGTGACATCATCACAAGTCCGATCAACCACCGTCTGCCTTCCTTTCTCGAGCTCGCAGCTACGACAGTGGCTACCGGGGCAGGGCGTCATCGGCGCCGGGCAGCCTCTGGCCGCGACCTCGGCGGCGTTCGCACCCTGATCCCAGAACCTGCAAGCTGTGCCAACGACACTCGTGCACCGGCCTTCACGCCAACCCTAAACCCTAAACCCTAAAATAGGCGCTCAAACACCCACTCACAGTCTTCTCGTCCTCACTACCTTTCCACTTGAACCCGCAGCTGCGGCAGTGGCTGCCGGGGCAGGGCGTCAGCGGCGCCGGGCCGCCGCCGGGGGCGGCCTCGGCGGCATTCGTGCCGGCCGGCGCGCCGCCAACGAGCGCCGCCGCCGCCGACTCGCGGCCGCTGGCGGCGTCGCTGCAGGCGGGGCGCGTGCGCCGCGGCGTGCAGCTGGACGTCACCAATCTGCCGGGCCTGGAGGCGCTCACGGCAAAGGTGGGAGAGACACTCGTCCTTGTTGCCAATCCGCTGCATAGTCATAGACCAGGCAGGGTGCGCCCGCCGCAGCTATTTATGGTTTAGGGTTTAGGGTTTAGGGTTTAGGGTTTAACAGCTGGACGTCACCAACCTACCGGGGATGGAAGCTCTCACAGCGAAGGTAGGAGTCCATCTTGGTCTGAAGTGTAATTTGACATTCGAAGAATGATGCGGGGCGTCGCCGCGGCGGGCAGCTGGACGTCACCAACCTGCCCGGCCTGGCGGCGCTCACGGCAAGGTCAACTGAGATAGAGATCAACCTACTTGTGCATCTGGAAAATGCTAGTATGATTGTCTACACCAGGGGCGCGCCTGCCATAGCTGACGTCGTTGAAATTGGCGTGGTGCTGAATACATCCTGTGAACGAGAAGCTGCACTCAATTCATGCATCATCTAGTACCGCCACTGCCTTCGTGAATGACAATGAAGGCGCTGCGTGGCAGAAAGCAGCGGCAGAGGCAAGTGCATGTCATATCTGGCCAGCCTCTGCTCGTATGTATTGCTCCACGCTGCGTTGCTCGTTCATTTCACGAGCCTAGTGGGTCTGACATTTGGGATAGTCAGCAATGTAGGGTTTCGCACGCTCTCCACGGCAGGGTTTTCGCGCACTCTCTAGGGGCTGGCGGCGCGGTGGTACCTGCCGCTGGCGCAGCTGCTGCAGTTCTAGGCGGGGCGGCCGCGGGAGGCAATGTGAGTCGTGAGTAACACGCCTAACGACATTCATGCAGGAGCGGCATCTGGCGGCGGGGTCGCGGCTGCTGCCGCCGCGGCTGCTCAACATGGAGGCGAGGCTGCTGCGGGAAGCTTTTGCACTTCTCACCAAACGCTAGACATGTATATGATAACGTTCCCAAAACAGGAGCGGGAGCTGGCGGCGGGGTCGCGGCTGCTGCCGCCGCGGCTGCTCAACATGGAGGCGAGGCTGCTGCGGGAGGCGGGCCGCCACAGTGCACCCTGTAGGAAACGACATTCACTCACATCTCGCTTTTCTGCCCAAACTCAGGAGCGGGAGCTGGCGGTGGGGTCGCGGCTGCTGCCGCCGCAGCTGCTCAACATGGAGGCGGGGCTGCTGCGTGAGGCGGGCCGCCACAGTGCACCCTGTAGGAAACGACATTGACTCACACCTCGCTTTTCTGCCCAAACTTAGGAGCGGGAGCTGGCGGTGGGGTCGCGGCTGCTGCCGCCGCAGCTGCTCAACATGGAGGCGGGGCTGCTGCGGGAGGCGGGGCGGCGCGGCTTTGTCACCAAAGCGGAGGCGCGGCCCTTCTTCCGGCTGGAGGGCGCCCGCACCCTGCGCCTGCTGGAGATGCTCGCTGACGCGGGATGGCTGCCGAAACCCTAAACCCTAAGCCACAGATCCGGCGGCGGCGACGGTGGTCACACCAGGTGCGACACAAAACGCAATGACGTACAATAGTCATGAGGGATTATTCCTCAATCTATGTGTGTTCTGGCGCCCGCTCGCTGCGCCTGCTGGAGCTCCTGGGCGGGGTGGCTGTCAAACACGAGACCGGCGGCGGGTGGCAGTCGACCATAAATCCCTGCCACGGCCGTGTAAATGTGAATGAACAGCAGGAGCAAAGAGTTCGGGCGGCGGCGTCGGCGCCACGCCCGCCCCGCCCTTCCCGCCGCTGCCCGCGCCTACGCCGGAGGCGCAGCAGCAGCCGCCCCCCGAGCACCGGCGGATCATCACGCACGTGCCGGCGGCGGGCGTGGGGGTGGGCGGCCCGGCAGACCTGAGCGGCGGCAAGACATAGACGCAGCTGTGCGGGATGATGCTGCGAGACATAGAGCGGGAGCTTGCTGATTGCGCATTGCCTGTCTGATGCGTTGTGTGACTACTATTCTGGGACGACGATGGCACTTCCTCCTGCGCCAAGCACATCATGGAATCCCGCTGTGGAGGCTGACTCTCAGCGCTGAACCAGCTCTTGTGCGAGGAAAGGAAGCAGCTCAGGATACCCTCTCGAAAATCAAGGGTAGCTGGAAGTCTCGCAACACGTGTTGACAGCACCTCGTCCGTCCGAGTGGTGCAGCATTCCTGACGCGATTATAACGCTTGAGAACCTTTGCTGCGTCACGTAAAGGCACTCAGTATTGCGGCTCGCAAGCGCAACTGGGCGGTGGCGGGGTTCTGCCTCGCGTTCATGCTCATGAGCATTGCCAACTTTCGTCCCAGTGCAATACGCCCAGCAGGCGACCATCTGCACCCTCAGCGGCTTTCCGTCAGGTCTCAGGCGTCGCCTGACAGGCGCCAGTTTCTCACCATGATGGCGCACGCCCCAGTGGCAGGGGCTGCGCTGGCAGAGTCGGGCAACGGCGCAGCAGCCAATACGGCGACCCTGACGCAACCCGACACGCTCGGCAGTGATGCGTACCCCACCATAGAGCACAAGGTATAATGATGTGTACCTGTTTCCCCAAGTCTGCAGATGCCGCAGCGAGTTGAGTGTGGCGCTGCATGCAGTTCATTTGGAGGCTTCTGCAGGATCTCGGGGCCCGCCAGAAGGCACCAGCTGCATTAAGTATCGCCTGAGGTTACCACACCATCGTGCACCAATGCAGGTGGGCCGCACGCCGCTGGTGCGGCTGCAGCGGCTGCCCGGCAAGACGTCAAATGTCATCCTCGCCAAGCTGGAGGGCGACAACCCGGCGGGCTCCGTCAAGGACAGGCAATTGTCTTCTGACTGCGTGCCATGCTGCTGCACTCGAAACGTAAGCCGGCTCGCGCTTTGATATTCCTTCCTACCGATGGCATTATGCACATGAGTATGTGACTGAGGCGGGAGCGCTGGAGCGGAGGGCGCCCCCTGCAAGCGCAGCCAGGCGCCATGCAGCCTACTGTGCAGCAGCGCCATAACTCTCCTGCAATTCTTATGAAACCGGCAGGCCGGCGCTGAGCATGATCAGCGAGGCGGAGAAGCGGGGGACGCTGAAGCCAGGCGACACGCTGATCGAGGCGACGAGCGGCAACACCGGCATTGCACTCGCCATGGCCGCCGCCATCAAGGGCTACCCCATCAAACTCATCATGCAAGGACTGCTATGAACTGCTGTGAATTGTCATGAAAGACTTTAATGGTGTACATGTACACTGGTACATGAACATGGTCGAGCGCCGCCCATCAAGGGCCACCCCTTCAAGCTCATCATGTGCGTGCCGGCTTGCGCGTCTGCATGCTCTGCATGCAGCTGGTCTGACGCCACCGGCAATGGACGGCCCCCTCCGTCTGCACGGATGTGGTGGCAAGTCAATCATCTCAAAAAACCGGATTTCAGCTGGGATCTCGGAGGGTTTCTCTGAGCGCCCTAAACCCTAAATTAGGCCCGCGAACATGAGCGAGGAGCGGCGGGCGGCCATGGCGGCGTACGGCGCCGAGCTCATCAGCGTGCCCGCGGTAGGGTCTTGCGAATGTCAGACTGCCAGTGGGACCCCTCTTGCTGCATTGCATGTGCCAGGGGCTGCGCGATTTCTGCTGAGCTACCAGCGTGCCAGCGGTGCGTTTTGCTCCACCTGTGTTGCCGCACCGCGGCTTAGAGAATGCCGATGCGGGCTTAGTTTCACCTTTCAAGCACATGTATCTGGCGTGGTTGATGCAGGGCAAGATGGAGCTGGCACGGGATATGGCGACAGAGATGGCGGCGCGCGGCGAGGGTGTCGTGCTGGACCAGTTCGGCAACGCCGACAACCCGCTCGCGCACTTCAACGGCACTGGTGCGCCGACAGCAGAAGCTCCTGAACCGTCATGGTTGGGCAAGTCCTGGTGCGACAGCGTGAGGCAGGAGGATGCAGCGTGAGGCAGCAGGATGCAGCGCTCCTGCTTCTTACTGCGTCTGCTGCCATGTTGCGAGTGATCCTGCTCGTTCTGCAAACCCTGCAGGCCAGGAGGTGGGGGCAAACGCGGGGGTGGGTGACGCACTTCGTGAGCAGCATGGGCGCCTTGAACGCTTGTCGACTGGCGACATGCAGCCGCCACGGTCCTGTAATGTGTGACGGCGCAGGCCCGGAGATCCTGGAGGCTGGGGTGGGTGACGCACTTTGTCAGCAGGCTTCTGGCTCTACGAAAGCCCTGCCAACTGACCGCGTCTGACCTGAAGTATCTCGTAACTACGCAGGCCCGGAGATCTGGGAGCAGACGCGAGGGCGGGTGACACACTTTGTCAGCAGCATGGGCACGACCGGCACCATCATGGGCGTCTCGCGGTTTCTGAAAAGCAAAAGTCCCGACGTGCGGATCGTGGGGCTGCAGCCCTCGGAGGGCGCCTCCATCGCAGGTGCACACAGCGCTGGCTTTCTGAAAATCATAACGAAGGTTGGACAGTTCGCATTCAGATGTGCGCATCGTGGGGTTTAGGGTTTAGGGTTTAGGCTGCAGCCCTCGGAGGCCGCCTCCATCGCAGGTGCGCCCACCAAGGGAAATCTGCACATCTCCAGCCCGCTGCACTCAGATACCGTGCAGTCTGCTGCCGACTGCAAGCCTGGACTCCCGGCTGAAAGGCGCATGTCTGTACCGCAAAGCAGCAGCAGCCCCGCCAGTGCAGGAAACAGAGGGCGCTGCATTGCAGACCTTGCTACCAGTGGTACGCAAGCACAGCGGTCCAGAAATATTTGCTCGGGCGTGGAGGCATTTGGCGGTGGCCGAAGCAGTTCCCGCCCTGCGCCTTCGAGGGGCAGCGCGTGCCAGTGCAGGTCATTGGAATTCCTCAATGGCCGCTTAGGATGATGTACAGACGTCCTTCTAATCTGCTGCAGGCATTCGCCGATGGCCAAAGGAGTATCTGCCCAGCATCTTCGAGGAGCAGCGGGTGGACCAGGTCATGGAGATCTCACAGTCAGAGGCGGAGGAGACGATGCGGTCGCTGGCGCGGGTGGAAGGTGAGCGGAAAAATTCGGTGTCTACGGGCGGCGCCACAAGCGCAGCGCTGCGGCTGTCGACACCTCTGGGGACCTCGATGCCAAAACGTCGCAGTCTGCCGTAACCCATAACCCATAGGGAATCTGGCTGTCGCAGGCATCTTTGCGGGCGTGTCGTCCGGCGGCTCCATCAGCGCGGCGCTGCGGCTGTCGGCGACGGTGGAAAACGCCACCATCGTCGCCATCGTGTGCGATCGCGGCGACAGGTGCGGACTGCGCGCTCTGCCGGATTCAGCCGCCGCTCGAGTGTCTACAGTCTGAAGCTGGCAGCACGCCGCCTTCACAAAAATTGCCTTGTCGACTTGCGTCCCGTGAACCGTGCTGAATTAACTTTTGGAAGGGCAGGCTGCGCTGGGGCCATGTGTGAATCGTCCGATCTGCACAACCGCGTGGCTGCTCGCAGGTATCTGTCCACGGGCGTGTTCTCAGAGGAGGCGGCAGCGGGGGACCCGGGCCCTTGCAGCGTGGCTGAGTTTCCCTCCGCGACCGCCCGGCTGCCCTTCTTCAAGGCGCCTCACCTGCTGCTCATCCGCGCCAGCGACGACCCCGACACGGGTGAGGAGCTTTGTTGCTGGTGGGGGGTGTGGGAGCGTGGTATCTGCTGACCACAGCAGCTGGAGACAGCACGCAGTGCTGTGTGGAAAGGTTGGTGGCTGTCACTGTATGCTGTACATACATTGAGTACCCTGCAACAGTGGAAGCTGAGACGCCATCAGTGATAGGCTGTTCCTGGACACGTCGAGATGGTTGCGACCCATCCGGCGACTGCGCAAGTCCCTCAAGATTTGCTCATTGTGCGATCGTGCCAGGCGAGGCCTGGTGCCCCGATGTGCGGCGGACGCTGCCGGCGGTGCGGCGAGCAGTGGCCGACGCCGGCGGCACCCTGCTGGAGGCGAGTCGCTCAGATGCTGAGTGCCAAGCCGTCCACGAGGACATGGTCACGCCAGTTGCATCATCTTGGTCCACTGCCGCATCGCCGACGGCCAGCACTGGGTTTAGGGTTTAGGGTGCTGCCCACCCTGGATCACAAGTGCCTGGATTGCTGTGTCACCGCTCATGTGACCTCGCACCTGCAGTCGGCGTGTCAGTTCAAAGGAGTGAATCCTGAGACGCCTCTGCGCTGCTGCTGGTGGACCGGTCGGCCTGAAAGATCCCCGGGCCACCCCTTCCAGGACAGACCCGCTGCTGCGGCTGGCATTGTAGGTCGCCGCACAGACAGCCAAACCCTAAACCCTACACGCTAACCCCGAAACTACGTGTTCGTGTGGCTGTACAGGTGCTGGTGGGCGACCGGGCGACCTGGAAGAGCCCGGAGCACCCCTTCAGGAAAGACCCGCGGCTGGCCGTTTCCGGCATACCGACGCTCGTGCACTGGACGGCCGACGGCGTCGGCGAGCGGCTGGGTGCGCTCGGCATGCCCTTCTTCTGTGACCAGCGCAGCTGTTCATTCGGTAGCAGATACAGAGGCGGGATGCACGCGTTGAAGCTGTCCGTTTCTCTGGCCAGTTGCCGTGCATCTGGAATTCAGAGGGAAAGCTTCCGAATCCTTTGACGATGTGCACAGCTTCGCATCAGTTTGCCGGAAAGCTGTCGAGGCTGCCTGAGACGGAGCCACATTCCGACGCATTGTTGAAACATTTGCTGCCGCAGACACGGAGCTCGAACGCAGCGGCACGACGGAGGAAGCAGAATTGCTGGTCAGGGATTTCCTGCAGCGTATTGCCGCCGACGGCGCTGGCAAGAGTGTGCAAACGGCTTGATCGCAGCGTCGCGCTCTTCGCATGAGAATGCTGCGGCTGCAATTCGTATGGCGCTGTGCACGAGGATTTTGCAGGCTGTGCCACGTCTGCTGCCGGTTTTAGCACATGCGGTTTTCTGCAACTGTAGCGAGTGTCCGTACAGCAGCGTTTGTTCTGGAGCCTCTGGTCTCCACAGAGCTGCGTCACAGCTGTATCTCATCGTTGTAACCCATCGTTGTGTTTTATGGATGGTGCGTTGTGTGACAGATGTGGTTCAGTTGTTTACACAACTACGGCTTCGTCCATTACGAGCTCGTACGACCCACGTGAACGTCAATGTCGCTGAAAATCAAAATAGGTTTCCCTCACAGACGACGTGCTAGACAATTTCCAGGTTGCTTCCACACGAATCAAGCAGCAGGGCAAGCTACCACATAGAGGCACCTGCTATTGCTGATCAGGTCCAGGCCAGGTGGCATGCATTCATTGAGTTAGATACAGATTGTCGTCGGGCTCGTCATGACCAGGATGAGCATGGTGCCAGCGGTTTTGTTCTGCGATGCTGCCCGCAGATTAATATGCTCGAGAGGCAGCGGAATCCTGACGGCGCGCACTTTTCATATAACCAGCACGTCAAGCTGCAGTCCTGGACCCCAACATTCAACTCCTAGACCCTAAACCCAGACCGACTGAATATTGAACCCAAACTGGCTCAAAGCAAGCACAGCAGCGCAGACAGGTGCAGCGGCACGAATTCACTGTCCAGCTGCGTGGTGGCTGCCTCCAGCAATTTCAAATCCTGTGACGAAACTGCCGCTGAAGCGGACGTCACAGCAGGCACAGCAGCGCGAACAGGTGCAGCGGCACAAACACGTTGTCCAGCTGTGTGGTGGCCGCCTCCAGCAGGCAGGCGCCGGCGGTGGCACCCGCCAGCGCCACCCAGCCGGCGCCGGGCGCCACAATTGCATGGAACGCCGCACCGCCGCCGCTGGGAGCAGCCGCCAGCAGCGCCGCCCAGCCGACGAGCGTGGCCAGCGCGCCGCCGGCTGTGCCCTCCACCGTCTTCCTGCTGCCTGCGATCGACGCAAGGAGGGGGGCTCGGATGATATCGATTATGTGCAGGCAGCGCCACAGACGGAGCGCATGAGAGCTCGTGACCGCTGGCTGCTGGCTGACCGCTCCATTGTTCCCCGGAGTTCCACCAAATTTAGGAAAAATTTGCCTACCGGGCAAAAACACAAATAATTTCTTTAGGTATTTGTAAATAAAAGTATAAAATCTAAAAATAAAAAAGCGCAGTGATGCGGGTCCGAATTCCTGCACGTATCTGTTGCCCACGGGCTGGTTGAAACAAGGTTCCCTCTCGCATGACAGCAGGCACCTCGGAAGATGCGGTGGCGGCCGACGGCCAGCCCGATGGTGGACGCCGCGGCGTCGGCGACGCCCAGCGCGGCGATTCCCGCAAACGCCGCAATGTGCACGCCGTTCAGGCACCACGAGTCTCCGCTGCCGGCGCGGCCCCTGGAGCCGCTGCCGCCGCCGGCGGTGTCGCCCCACGACGCCCCGCCGCCGCCGGCAAAGCTGCCGAGGCTGTCGACGCCGCCGCTGCTCAGGCCGCAGGAGGCGGCGCCGCCGGCAGGCGACAGGTGTCCCGCGCCGAGCGCCGCCAGCCACACCTGTCGGTCAAGCAACAGGTCAGGAAAGCCCAGCCCGATGTGCTCGCTGCTGCAGCATCATTCAGAGCTCGGGTCGCCGGACTGGCAGGGACTGATTTGCAGGAAGCACAGTAGGAAGCACAGTAGGAAGCACAAGCTGTTGCAGTGACCTGCACTGGGAGCCAAGGGAACCTAAAACATCGCCACAGGGCGGCAACATGCGGCAAACATGACAGGGCGGCAACATGCGGCAAACATGACAGACGCTCGAAGATTGGCGTGACAACTCCGTGCACCGGCGCAGCGCAGCCGGTCAGCAGGCTGACGTGGCTGATGAGCAGCGGCCCGGCGTCGCGCGCGTCCGTGAACGACAGCATGAACGTCTGCAGCCGGCTGCCTGCGTGTGTAGGAATGTGGAATCTAACAAAGGGAGAGAAGATAAACGCAGGCTCAGAGTGTTTCATTGCCGGGACAGGCCATGGAAGAGGTTTAGCAAAGTCACTATAACTGCCACTATAACTGTCACTATAACTGTCACTATGACAGTCACTATAACTGTCACTATAACTGCCACTATGACTGTCACTGATCGGACCAGGAGAAAGAAGACGACGCTCGCCTATTATTGGCAGCTGCGCCAGGCGGACGACCTCAAGGACGACCAGCACAGCAAGGGCTATGCCGAGCGCCAAAGCCAGCAGCGCCGGCGCCGCCAACAGCGCGGGTGCAAACAGCGCCGCCGCCAGCAGGTGGTACCCCTGCAAGCATCCAAGCAGCGTCTCAGACCTCGCAACCGCAGAGAAATAACCGAGACACCCAAGATGCACAGGCTGGCAACGAGTTTGCAGTAGCACCATCACGTGCACCGGTGAGGTCGACCACATGCAGCAGGTGCTTGCCGGGCAGATAGGGTTCAGAGTTTAGGGTTTAGGGTTTAGGCCTGACAGTTGTGGTCCTTGAACTTGTACGGATGCATCAGCGAGCGGCGGCAGTCCAATAGTCCAATAGTCCTTGTACGCGGACCTTGCGGATGATGATGGTGGGTAGCCGACGCCGCGACGCGACCCAGTGCATTGCCGGCAGGCCCGCCGCCAGAAGCGCCGCCCAGTATGTCACCAAGGCACCTCCGTGCGGCGCCGCCAGCGCGAAGCGCACTGCCCAGACCGCCGGCACCGCCGCCGCAGACGCGCCCGCCGCCAGCGCCGCTGCAGACGAGGTCGAGAACTCTTTCAAGCGGTGAACATTTCCAGGCTGCATTACGTTATTCCTCCTTGTTCTGCAGTACGCCACCAGCGCCCTGCCGCGCCGGGGGCAGACCAAGCAAAGCGGACCGCCGGCCCCGCCGACACCGCCGGCGCGGACGCGCCGCCACCAGCGCCGCTGCGGGCACGTTTCGAGAAAAGGGGGAGGCGGTCACAGCTGACAAATTTGACAGCTGTCGATGTTAACGTTCTGCAGTGAGCCACCAGCGCCCCGCCATGCGGTGCCACCAGCGCAAAGCAGACCCGCCCAGACTGCCGGGCACCGCCGCGCCCGCGCCGCTGCGGCAATACATGGAGGAGTAACACTGGCTGTCGTTGCAGTGAATGTACATTGTTGAGATCACAGGCTCCCCAGTTGCTTAGTTGCCAGTACGACCGTGGTGCAGGCTGGGATTCGGGAAGATGCTTGGTGCACTCAGCATGTCCGCACACCGCAGACGAGCAGCTGCCGACGGCGGCGCACGGGGCGCAGAGCCGGCGCGGTGTCGGACCGCAGGCCCGGCAGCAGCGGCGCCACCGCCAGCGCCGCCAGCAGCACCGCCACCTGCCGCGAAGGCAAATGAATTCAGCATCGAGACTGCTGCATCTGCGGGCGGCGATCCTGGAGAAGAAGCCGTCGTGGCGCAGTGTGCTACAAGGCGTCGAGGACGTGAGCGGCCGATTGCCTGAAGATAGGAGAAAGACCATCAGATGCTGCTGCGCAACAGCAGGCCCTCTACAAGCAGGCCGACGGCCCTCTGGCCGACGCTCCCAGGCGGTCCACCAGCACTGGCTTGGCAGGCTTTGCCAGGGTTCCAAGTCTTGAGATAGAAACCCGAGTTCAGCGCACCAGCAGGCCCTCCACAAACAGGCCGACCGCCTCGGGGCGCAGCGCTCCGAGATGGTCCACCAGCACCGGCTTTGTGGGGTTCAGCAGGAAGGTTGCGGCGGCGTCCCACGCCAGCAGCGACAGTGCCTGCGCCGCCACCATCGCCTCGCCTGTAGGCGCGCAATGTGCAGAGATACCTCAGCCCTGGTGCGACAGTGCCTCAGTCCTGGTGCAGTGGACTCCACTCTCACGGCAGGTGGAAGGAGCAGCGCATGCCGGCAGGACGTGTGCTGCGGCGGTGGCGAGCACGCGTGCCGTTGGATACAAAAAGGTAAAGGAGCTGTGGGGACGCACCCACTGTGAAGCAGCGCGGCAGGCGCGACAGCATGGTGTGCATTGCCACGGCGGCCGTCGCCGCATTGACCGCCACCGCCGCGGCGCCGCCGCCACGCAGACGACCCAGCGGCGCGCCGGCTGCTATGCTGTGCGCCAGACACAGCAGCGCGGCCAGCACCGCCGCCAGTAGAGCGGCCTGCGCCGCTGTGCTGCCGCCTGCCGGGCTGCTGCTGTGTGACCTGCTTTGCTGTTCCCGCGCCTGCCGCTCGGCTGCCGCGTGGCTGCTCATGCCATCAAGCGGATCGGGTGCAGGTCCGTTGTACGCTGTGTGGATCTGCCGCAGGCCGGTGCCACCGGAGGTTTCTGCAGAGGGCGCGCCCGCTCTGCCGGCTGCCGTGCCGTTGGCGAGGCTCTGCGCCAATGCGGCAACGGCCTCTGCCGGCGTCTGGTGCTGCCGGCTGGCCGCTGCGTCAGTGACGTCGCCGCCGCCTGGCGCGCTGCTGTTGGGATGCTGCATGCCATTCAGCTGGCACGCATTCTGCAGCTGCTGTGTATGCTGCAGACGCTGCTGCCGCCAGAGAAGCTGCAGCAACAGAGCTGTGGACGCCGCCGACGCGGCCGTCAGCGCCAGCAATGGGAAGCCGTGCTGTTGCGGCAGGCCGCTGTTTCCGCCTTCTGCCGCCGCCGCCGCGGTGTTTTTCGAGGCCTCTGGTGGCCCGCCGCGCAGCACAGTCAGGCCGGCGAACGCCCATGGCAGCGCTAGTGCGCCGACCGCAATGCCGTCTGATCCAGCGGCGCGGGTCAGATACCCATATCCTGCGCGTTCGCAGCGGCAGGACCTTGATTCACGATAGTCCTTAAGCCTGGTTACTGAAGAAGTAAGAACAGGCGTGTCCCAGACTCACCTGGCGGCTGTCGGCTGGCGCAGCGTTCCTGATGCAGCGCCAGCGCCGTCAGCGACGCTAGAGCCGCACTGCCGCCCCACACGCCTGCGGCAGTTCGGTTGGCAATCGCGCAATAGTTCAACTGCGTCTTCCGTGCCATCCTGCCATGATGGTTTGACTCTGCCGCTACCATCTGGCTCTCCGCCTCGTGTCCCAAGATGTTGGGGAGCTGGCAGGTGCATGTGGCGTGCAAGTGCGGGATGGTGAACATGAACGCAGAGTTTTGACGTGCTTGCAAGCCATGGCATACATCGCTTTCATCCAGGCTCATCAAGGGCGCACCGGGCAGCGGGATCAGGCTGAGGCCATGCGCAAGTTTGGCAGAGGTGACGGCCAGCAGGCCAGCCTCGAACTGCGCCCGCTCGCAAAGGCCATCCCGCATGACCTCCACTTCAATATCTCTGGACGCTGCGGTTGATGATGAGCCTAATTGTAAGTGAGTCACCGATCGAATGCGGGAGGGAAGCGATTGCGTGTAGATGCAATCAACCATGCGTAGACCGGTGGACCTACACAGGACTGCCAAACGCTACACAAACAGCACAAATGAACAGGGGCTGGACATTCAGTCGATCAGCCCAGTTTCTGTCGACAGGATGCACAGGACGCAGAGCGGAAGCAGATAGCAGGCGTGCTAGCGAGCTTGCCCTCGCGGACGCGTCTGCAAGCGTGCTTACACTTGTAGAGGACACCAGAGTACACTTCTGGACCGTTGGAGCCCGTTGCACCCGCCGCGGCGGAGATACAGTTTTCAATCCTGCAGACTTCCGGGACCGTCCGACACGCCAAACCGCTCGAACTGAGCGCCAGCGATCAGCGGAGACGTTGCCCATACACATTTCCGCTCACTGCAGCAATCGTGGTCAGTAGGAGCCACATTGTCGGTTCCGACAGGACAGCTCGCCGCCACACTCCGCAGCTGTTGCGATGCAGGGCTTGCGAGGGCGCTCAACAGGCCTGGTCACATCTACGACTCAGCAGCTGAGCTCCAGCATCCGCCAGCCTTGCAGCGTCTGCAGATCGGGACCTGCCACGCGGCGGCCGCTCGCATCCGCAGCTCGCACAGCGGCACTTGCTGATTGTCAGCACAGGTACCAATCGTCCTAATCAGCCTGAAGGATGCCATGCTCGAACGGAAGCTGCAACCTTGCGTGTTGTCATTCAGAAACAAGTTCCGCTCTGCTGCACGTCAGAACTACGACGACATGGAGCAACATGTGAGCACCTCGAGTGCACCAGCTTAGAAATTGAAAGGAACAACTCGCGAAGTTTCGAGACCTGCACTGCAGTGTTGTATCTGCATCGTGCAGGCGGCTTTCAATGACGGCACAACATGCGGCGCGGTCGCGGCATCAGGTGCGGCAGCGGCCTCAGCGCTGCGGAGCGGCAGAGGACTCTGGCAGCAGTCACGGGGACGACGGCTGGGCGAACGCGTCCTACACGGGCGGCGACGCCGGCAGCGGCGGCTTTGACGCGGCGGCGGAAGCGGCGGCAGCAGCGGGCGGCGGCCAATCCGCTGGCGTCGGCGAGGGGCAAGACGGCGGCGAGGGGGAAGACGGCAGCCAGGAAATGACGCCCGAGCAGCAGGAGCAGTACCGAGCGTATGTGGAGCAGATGGAGGTGGCGGCTGAGGAGCAGATGCACGTGAGAATCCCCTCCCGATCCTGGAACAGTCTCTGTGTTCATCAGAGCGCGTCATGTGTTCGCAGCAGGAGACCTCCTACCACATGGCAAGTTTTTATGATGCCGCCAGCAGCTACTGCAGAACAAACATCAGAGCAGCATGGTGAGCTGCTGAGGGCAGACACGTAAGCAGCATGAGGCAAACCTGCGTGGACTGCCACAGCAGCAAACACACAGGAGATGGGCGAGCCGGCAACGCTCAGCGACCTGGTGCAGCTCGGCGGCCCGGACTCTTGGGTGCACTTGGACAGCAGCACATCGGTCTGTCTGCAGCGTTTCTCTCAGGTGTCCTTGCTGCAAACTTGCAGGAGATGGGCGGGCTGCCAGCACTGGAAGACCTGGCGCAGCCGGGCGGCGTTTTGAGGCGACAACGACAGCGTTCTTTTTCACATGACCCCGCTTGCATCGTTCCTTGGCTGTCAATCTGCAGGAGAAGCAGGGCAGGCTGCCGGCACTGGCAGACCTGGCGCAGCTGGGCGGGCCGGAGTTCGAGGAGGGTTCTGATGACAAGCACAACCCGATACAGCACTCGCATGGACCTCTTGGTTGTGACAGAAGCATCCCTTCAAACGGAGCATTTCTCATTTGTAGGAGATGGGCGGGCTGCCGGCGCTGGGCGATTTGGCGCAGCTCGGCGGCCCAGAATTCGAGGAGGATTCGGACGATGAGGACATGGACCCTGACGCGGAGGAGCGGCCGCCGCACATCCGCGGCGACGGCTACACGCCCTGGGATTTCGTGGAGCTGTCAGAGGAGCAGATCAAGCACGAGGTGGGTGTTCGATGGCTGGAAGAGCCGTTTTTGTAAATCCCGCTATGAAGTGCCCTGTGATCAAACCAAGATCGAGCACGCAAGGAAGCGGACGAGCGGCCGACGCACATCCGCGGCGACGGCTGCGCGGCCTGGGATTGTGGAGCTCTCTGAGCAGCAGATCAAGCACGGGGTGAGGTCATGGGTGTGGCCGTTCTTGAAATGTCAGTCGTCTTGTCAGACCGCGAACGACAGCAGCCAGTACGCGCTTTGGACCCTGTGCAGTATTCAGGTGGCACATCGGGACAGATTGAGGATTTGATGGAGGGGTTTTGACATGCGTTCCTTGGCGCCTCCTGCTCCTCTTATGCGGGAAAGGCGCATCGCACATGGCAGACACAGAGTGCACTGTGCGCAACCACGTGTCCTCAACATGTCACGCTCACATCGAGCCTGGGATGTTGGAACATGTGTGCACGCGCACAGTTCACATCAGAAGGCTGGCAAGACGTGCAGTGTGGCGCGAAGAATAGTTCTCAAATACGTGTCACTCACATCGGGATGGCTGCCGCATCGCCGACTTGAGTTTGCAGAGCTGTTCAAGAGGCGCCCATAAGTTCGGCCAGAAGAGATTGCGACCGCATTGGCGAGCTGGGCTCTGGCTGGCGTTCCTGGAGGTCGCGCGGCTGCTGGGTGGCGGTCCAGTCACATCTCACTCATTGAAGCGACAGAATGATCGGCACATCAATCACACACTACGTTCGACTGCATCAGCTGACTGACAGATCTGTCACCAATCATCCCCTTCGGCAATGCCGTCCATTTCTGTGCAGACGACGGCGACCGTCCAGGCGCTGCCGCAGATGCAGTACGAGGCATGTCCCAGCCACGACAGCCCTCGCGTACTTCACCGGATCCCTGTCAAAAACTCTCGAACTCCCATCTTGCAGGCTGCAGTCACGGCGGAGGCTCCTCTGGAGAAGTGTTACGGGGTGGTTCGACTCCAACTGCAAACACTGTCTTGAGGACTTTTCTTTCTGATGTTCGCCAACGACAATGCCCTGCTGCCCCAATGCAGGTGGCGGTGACGGTGGAGGCGCCGCTGGAGAAGTGCTACAGGGTGTGGGCCGACCGCATCAACTACTGCCAGTGGTTCAACCTCATCCAGGAGGCGCGCGCCTGCTCTCGTGGCTCAGTTCCATCTGCTCTAAGATTGGACGATCTCTTCTTGTGTCTACCCTTTTTTGTGTCTCTACCACACTCCAGGTGAGACCTGGAGTGTGGCGGACCGTGGGATGGATCCGCCCCTCTCGCTCCCCCACAGAGGTTCCACCATCACCGGGGTCATGGTGCCGCACACGCGGCCGCTGCTGATACCGAACCCCGCACGATGCTACAGACCCAGACGAGCGCCTCTGCTCAGTCACACGTCGCTGACGACACCAAGAGTTTGTGACGCATGTCCGTGCGCGTGAAGCAGACCGAAAAAGCCTGCCGCGCATATGCGGGTCATCTCGGACGACGACTTGCGGCAGGACGAGCGCCCGTGCGTCTCCTGGTGCACGACAGCATGGTCTGTGTGTCTGAGGTCATGTCTGACATCCGTGGTGTTTCGGCCGCGCAGATGGGCGTCATCCCAGACGATGACCCGGAGCATGACGAGCGCTTCTGCCTGCTGCGGATCATGTACCAGTGGGGTGCGCGATTCACCTTTTGTTTTTGTTTGTTTGTTTTGGTAAGCCTCAGAATGCCAGAGTAGGGCGCCGAGACCCGCAATGTGTTGCTTCCGCCTGCTGCTCATGTGAATTGATGGGACGGCTGTTTGGCGCGAAATTGCAAACACCTTGCCAGTTGAAATGCTTTGTTGTTCATGAATGTCCGCACCTTGCACGCCCTGCTGGTGCATCCATGCGGAAAAACAGGTCGCCTCGTTATTTGCATGGCCTGCCACGGCATCGTGCCTGTGTATCATGTCCACGATCTGAAGCTGATCTCGAATCGTGGCGACGATGAGGCATGAAGCCGAATCGGGATTTGTGGGAGCTGCCGGAGCGGCACACGCTCGCCCCGGCTGGTAGAGTCTCCTGCACAAGGCGCCTCTCGCTCCAATGACCGTGATCAAACCGCAGGCATGACGCCGCTGCTGGAGCTGCGGGCGCTCATGGAGAGCGCGCCGACGCGGTGCTTCCGGACAACATGGGCGTCATAACAGAAAGAAAACCATCTCTTTGTTTTTGTTTTTGTGCTGTTGATCTGTTCCCATGGTTGTGCTACAGGCACGACGCCGATGCTGGAGCTGCGGGCGCTGATGGAGCGCACCGACGCGGTGCTGCAGAAAACCAAGGGCGTGGCATTGATGAAAACGATCACCTGCATCTTCAATATTGTAATAAATGCTGCGCTGTTGCAACGCAGGCATGACGCCGACGCTGGAGCTGCGGGCGCTGATGGAGCGCACCGACGCGGTGCTGCAGCAGGGCAGGGGCGTCACAATCGACAGGATCATAGCCCCTTCTGTATGCACTTCGTACAGGAACGTTTCTTACTGCCGCGCCGCAGGCATGACGCCGACACTGGAGCTGCGTGCTTTGATGGAGCGCACCGACGCGGTGCTGCAGCAGGACAGGGGCGTCATTATCGAGGAGTCGGTGGAGGGGCTGCCGCTCGTGGGGTATGTCACGTTCCGCCGGGCGGACTCCGGCGGGCGGCAGCGCACGCGCGTGCAGCTCAACCTGGCCTACTACCTGCCGGGTGAGCGGCCGTGGTGCACTTTCCGTTTTGATTGAATGTCCCACTGTGAACCACTACCGGTGGTTGAACCGCTGCCGGCGCGCACAGCACAGCGTTTTGCAGCCCAACCTGGCCTACTGCGAGCCAGGTTACTTCGCTACAAATTTCTTTTTCACTTGGTCTGAAATTCCCGAAAATATAAATTTTTTGTTTTTTTTTTATCTAGACATTTTTTCAAATTACAATTAAAATATTAGCAGCGTCCGCCTGTGGCACTGAACTCATGCTTCGATATCATATGGACACCGGCGCCGGGCAGCGCGCGCGGGTGCAGCGTGTCACCGAGGTGACTCATCCTCTTGTGAAAAAATGAGAGCATTCACAACAGGGACCATCTGTTCTGAGGTCGGCAAGGGGGGCAAGGTGCATCTGCAAGTCGGCGCTGTGGCGGCTGGATGGCGGAATGGCGACAGCTCTAGCCATCAAGCAGTGCGACTTCCAATTTCCAAAAGCTGCCGGACATGTGACCGTCATCAGCATCTGCAGCATAGCTCAGGGGGTTAGGGTTTAGGGTTTAGGGTCAATGCCGGATTCAGCCAGCCTGCAGGCAACCGTCTGACACACCGGCCTTGCGCAGCAGCCAGTCTGACGGCGTTGCCGTCGCCGGTGTGGTTAGGTCGGTGTTGGAGTCTGCGTGCATGTTGTGAGTTGCCGTTCAGCAATGTACAACGTGAACGAATCTGCCAGCAGGGGCCGTGACGTTGTCAAGTAGATGCGCGTTCAGCGGATGCTGTCCAGACATCGCGCCCCGCAGCCAGCCTGGAAGACTTCGGCAGCGTGGTGGGCATCTGACGGCGGCGCCGACGACACGTCTGTGAGTGGACAACATTGCAGACTTGCTGCTGCCATTCCTGCAGCCAACCTGAAGGATTTTGTGGGCGTCGTCGGTGTCTACGGCCACGTGAACGACATCCTGGGCGACAACATGCTTGCGTACGCCAGCTTTGTGGAGCACAACGAGCTGGCGGACATTCAGAAGGCGCGGTCGGAGGGGCGCGCAGCAGCGGCGGACAGCCTCAAGGAGAGCTGGGCCACCTACGACGTGAGTGGATGTTCCTTGTCGCCTTGTTTTGTTGTACGGTATACGAAAGTTGGTGTTCTCCGCTTGCCCAGAGGGGCGGCAGGTGGCCGCCGACAGCCTCGAGGAAAGCTGGGCCACTTATGATGCAGCATTTATTTCCCCTGACCTAATTCCCCCTGATTTATTTCCCCTGACGACGCCTGGCTGCAGCACAGAAACCTATGGCGAGCTGGCGCATACACCCGAGTGGCACGCACCTGCAGGGACTCTCCAGCCTTGATTGACTGTGTTGGCGTTTTACTCTGCAGTCGCTGGGCTGCTTCGAGGTCTAGAGAGGCCGGCATCTCATGGCGCGACTAGTGGCGGTGCAATCAAGGCCTGGAATCCAGTGCAGGCCTCCCTGCAGCGATTGAGCAGGCGAAAACTGTCGCATTCTGAGGCACACAACTGACGTGCTTCCGTGCTGCAGTTCGCGTATCGTACCGGTTATAAATGAGCTGTGGTGGAGGAACAAGCAAACAGGATACATCAGGCAGCGCCATCTCCAAAAATCCGCAGCAATGGAGGCCATTGCTGCAGGCGTGGTGCAGCTGTGAAGTGAGGTGACACTGGACCTGTGCGGCCGGCAAGATCCAGCGGAAGCTGGAAGCTGCAAAGGTGGAGCACGCGAGGATGGCTCGCTCGAACGCAAGGCGGAAACAGAGGCGGCGCCATTTCTTTTGGAACGTTGAGTGCCATCCAGCGTCTGTTCATCCTCCTCAGGCGGAGAAAATCGGCGGCGGCGGAAGTGGAGCTGGAGCGCATGCACGGCGATGTGGTCCCGCAGCGGGATCGGGCAAGCCTGTGCTGCCAGCATCGGCATTGATGTCAGATATATATTTTTCCTTCACGTCAGTCGAAGTAACCTTCACGCCAGTCGAAGTAACAGTCAGCTATCGTGCTTGCTGCCAAATGCAGAACAACCCGGCCGCAGCAGAAGCGGAGCTGGAGCGCGTGCGCGCCGACTGCTCGCTCGAGCGACAACGCCAGGCGTACGCCGCTGAGTCAATGGTGCAAACTCGTGCATCAATGATTCACAGCCGGTGTACTCCCGGCACTGCAGAAAAACCTGGTGGCAGCGGAAGCGGAGCTGGAGCGCATGCGTGCAGACGGTACCCTGGAGCGGGAACGCGAGGCTTTTGCCGCAGAGAAGGAGGCTGCACAGGCGGGCGGCGGCGGGCTGCGGCTGGGAGAGCAGCCCACAGAGGCCGAGCAAATGGCGCGGGATCGGCGCCGCGAGGTGGGGGGCTACACGTTTTTTTTTTTTTTTTTTTGGTTGCCTTTTTCTTTTTTCGACTTCCGTGCTGTGAAACTGGAGGCGGCGACGGTGGCGTCGCACTGGGCGAGCAGCTCGCCGGGCTGCAGCGGACAGCACGGGAGCTGCGCCGCAGGGTGGGCATTATATGTTTCGTTCGTCTTCTTCCCCATTTGGGGCGGTGGGCGAGCAGCTTGCAGAGCCGGAGCGGATGGCGGAGGCGCGGCGCCGCAAGGCTGCGCTAGCCACGCCCGTGTCTCCATCTTCAGTTTCACATTCCGACTGCTCACCAACACGTGGTGTCCGAATGGTGCTGCAGTGGTGCGGGCTCGCCTCCTGCTGCTGCAGTACCTAGCTGACGCCGTGGGAGGCCAAAAGGATTTAGGGTTTAGGGATCAAGTGACTGCATCCGAAGCACAATGCTGGCGTCTGCCGCATTGCGCAGCCAGCATGCAGCAAAGAGCCGTGCGAAGCTGTCCTGTGCACAATGTGCACACTTTGAGGAACCAGATGGCAGCCGCAGCAGCAAGAAAGCATGGGTCCGTCCCACGGCGTCGAGAGCGCTCGCCTTCGGTGGCCTCGCCTTCAACAGCTGACCGCCTCTTGCTTATCGCAACGCAAAGGTGGAGCAGCAGCTGCGGCGGGACAAGGAGGCTGCAGGGAAGCTTGACATTGCACCAAACGTTTCCATATGAACAGCCTTCGCATGCAGACTGAATCGTGTCATTTTCCCTGCATTGCAGGTGGAGCGGTAGCTGCGGCAGGCAGGTCAAGGAGGATGCAGCGGAGGATGCGCACGTTGTGCAGGGAAAGTGTTTTCGTTATCGTGCTAAACCCCATGATGTTCCTGCGACACAGGTGGAGCAGCAGCTGCGGCAGGACAAGGAGGATGCAGAGGAAGCAGAGGATGCGCGCGTTGCGCAGGCGGAGGTCGACGCAGCGACGCCCAGGCGGCGCCCGCCCCAGGTACATTTGTGTCCTAGCGTTCTCTGACAGTCACTCATTATCGCAGACTTATTTTCAGTGCTCCGTCCCACCGGCCAAACAGAAAGCGTGGCAGCAGCCATGCTGAATGTCAAGGACGCGCCGGGATGCTTGGGTTTTAGGGTAAACCCTAAACCTTAAACCCTAAAGGTGCAGCGCTGCGGCGTTACGAACACTGCTGCATATGTCTGTCGAGGCTGCTTCACTCAGTCATCCGGAAGAGAGGCTGGCTCACACCTCCGGGCTGTGGCGCGGCGGCAGCCGCGGCAAAAGCTGTGCTCTGGTGTTGGGCTATCCGCGCAGCCAGCTTCCCAAGCAGTGGCCCCGACGACACAGTTGCGTTGCACTTTTGTGAGCGCTGACGCTGGCTCCCGCCTGCGTGCAGCAGAAGCCCCGCCTGAAGGGCGGCTCGCGCGGCCGGCCGCGCAAGCATCCGCTGCCGACGCCGCCGTCCGGCGCCGCCGTTGAGGCCCCGCCGTCATCTGGCGGCGCAGGCGGGGACGACAACGGCGACAGCAACGGCGACGGCAACGGCGACGGCGACGGCATCGGCGACGGCAACGGCGACGGCAACGGCGACGGCGGGGGCATGGACGTCAGCGGCGGCAGCGGCTTCTAGTGCCCACGGCGGCCGCTCCTAGCGTGGGCGGTTTCAGTCTCGCGGGCTGCTTTGGGTGCCCGCCAACGCGGCGCTGCACGGCAAGGACACGGACTCTAGCGGTGGCGGTGGCGGTGGCTTCCCAGCGTTGGCGGAGTGCTGTGCCTGGGCCACTCCGGCGGCACGGCGCTGTGCGGCGGGCGGCGGCTGCAGGCGTGGGCAGCCTGCGGCCTGACAGCGGCCAGCAACAGGAGGCTATGGGGGGCGACCGCAGTAATGAAGGCTGCTGTGATGGGGACGTGGATAGCAGCAGTGGCGGGCGCCTCCTCAGCGGCTCCAGAGTGAGCAAAAGCCCAAATTCTCAATACCTGCGGCGCCCGGACATTCAGCGCCCGGACATTCATAGCGGCGCCGGTGTTGGCGACTGGGCTGGCGGCTTCTGGGCTGCTTGGCGGCGGTGCATTGTGAACGCAGTGCATTTGCCGCATGCGACATCTGAGGCGATGCGACGATGTTCGGATGTAGTGTCCGCGCTCTCGTCGGTGACAGCTGATGACGGCGGCAAAGCTGCAGCACAGGGATGAAGGTTCTGTGCAAGGTGCAAGTCCTCGGTCCACACAAGTTCTCAGCGTCTTGCATCAATACATTCAGTGCTATTGAGGGGGGCATACCTGCCGGAGGTGGCATGCCCGCACCGATGGCGGTGTGCGCATGTCGACAGCACCAGGTGGAATGATAGCAGGTCCACTCACCGTAGGCAAAAGCGTAGATACGAGGCGCTATCTGTATCACGCGTGCCTCGCCGTCAGCGGCGGGCAGTCTACTGGCCGCAGGTGCGCCCCTGTGCCAGAAGTGGCCGGCCACTCATCGTGCTTCCCAGCAGGCCGAATGAGTAGAGTATTACACAGTGCCTTTTAATCAGGCAAACGCTGTCGGTAAGTTTGTCATTCCTCAGCACAAAGGCGCTGCATCAGTCAATCCTGACCCACAAAGAAGTTGTGTTGACCCCCTCCCGAGGCAGATCTCCAAGAAGCTGTATTCCGAGGACAGAGAGCTCCAACAAGAGACTTACACCCAGTTCATTCACACACTTGCAACACACCTTCGTGGCTCGTCGTCATCGTGGCGAGCAAAAAGTGCATACCGCCGCTCATTCTCGTCTGGGCTGTATTGGAGAGGTCCACTGCTGCCCTTGCTTGTTTCAATGCTGCATGGGTTCGACTTACCTGAAGCAGCCACAGTTCCATGCAGCTTTCCATCTGATCACGAGGCTGCTGACATTGGATCGATGTGAACGTCGCGGCTCGCGTCTCGCAGGTCGTTTGAAAGCATGAAGCTCGCCGTGGCCTTCGCAGCCGTGCTGCTGTTCGCGGCATGCCATGACGTCCAAGGCCGGAGCCCTTGGCCGGCGCTCCGACAGGCAAAGCCGCCGATGACACCACAGCTCAAACCGCAGCTCGAAGCGTCTACTGACTTCAAGACCGCAACTTTCCTGCCTGACCCTGTGCACCATCTGCATCCATCATCTCGAGATGCCTATTCAATGTGTTCTGTGTCCTTGCGCACCGCCAGCAGCAGCAGCAGCAGCAGCAGCAGCAGCAGCAGCAGCAGCAGCAGCAGCAGCAGCAGCAGCAGCATGGCACACCATGCTTTCTTGCGCAGAGCGCATTCTGCCTTGAGCATTGATCAAGCAGTACACAGTAGGGCAAGGCAGCCCACGTGGGAATTCCTCTGCCTTGCCCCACCTTCGCCGCTAGAATTGCGTTGACGTTGTGCGTGCACCATGCACAGGCGCCACACCAGCAGCCGGCACCCCGACGGCGCCCGCAACTGGCAAGACGCCTTCCACAAGTGACAAGGGCTCATTTCCTGCAGCACCCATTGTCTGCCATTACCGCAGGTGCTCCCACCGCCGCCTTGATCACCCCCTCAGCCGGAACATCGACATCTGCAACGGAGGTGTCGCCCGCACCATCAGGTGCGCAAATGCCTGCAGAATCTTTTCGATCAAATCTGTAGACGGTCATCCACCTTCCTTGCCCTTTCAATGGCATGGTGGAAACGCTAAGCTTCAAGGACGTGAGGTGCGCACACCATAGTGAACAGAGCGCACAGCATGTGACCTGCTGTGCGATCTGTCCGTGAAACCCGAGGACTCTGTTCAGCAAAATCAAGAAAGGAGTTGACAGGAAGCAGGCTCGCCTTCAAACTACCGAGCATTGTCTGTGTTTGCTCGCGTCGCAGAGGTGCCGCTGCAGTCGTGGCTGTGCCAACCCGAGGGCGGCGACTCCTTCGTTCACTCCGCCAACCTCATATGCCCCGACACCAGCTGCTCGGCGTTCCACGGCCTCTACAATGCCAGCAAGGTGCGCCGTCAGTGATGCCGTTGGCACTTTGCTGCTTGCTTGCATCTCATCATGTGTGACAATGTGTAATTTGAGACAGAGTTTCAGCGCTCGCCTTTCTTCCTTGTTTGCGGATCATCGATCCTGATGTTAACAGATGCGACAATAATGTGCGGTGTGCGCTGCAGCATATGCATCATGTATGCACTGCTGTTAAGCTGCAATGATCGCCACTGCGAAAGTGAAATGGAAATGGGCTTCTTTTCTTGCCCACAGCCACGAACTTGATGGAGGTGTGTTGCTACCAGACATATCTTTGTGAACCTGAGACACCGGCCAAAACTCAGTGGCATCATGTGCTGTTGGAGTGGAAAAGTAAACAGATCCATCTTGATGCGTTCACAATCTCCAATCTCTTGCAAACTCTATTGACGCCTGCTGTGCCCTTTCAGCATGACCCAACTTCCCGCCCACCGTGACGACTGCCAATGACTGCCGCCAGAAGTGCCGCGGCAACGGAGCGTGAGCAGTTGCTCAACCTGTAGCTGGGTTTTGATTCCACATGATGTATTCATGCATGCATGCCGCTGGTCGAAAAGCTCCACGCACGTGCTGAGGCTAAACGTCAGTGATGCAGCTGATGTTCCATCCTTGCTATGATTCTGGTTTGCGGCAATGTCGAATCTACATTGAAACCTCGTCAAAGGCTGCGCTTTAGAATGCTGCTGGCAGGAGGGAGAGAAACATCGAGGCTGGCAAATTGCTGGGCGTCCACATCGCTTTCGGCCTCAGCATCGGGGTCATGCGCTACACGAAGACGCAGGCATGGTGGCCATACTTGCTGGCCACCTCGGGCTACATCACCGAATGGAGCGTCATCCGGGCCACACTGCGGTCCAGGAGCGCCGGCGGCAAGGCTGCCGTCGCCAGAACGGGTGCGCGCATCGATGCTGCTGCCGCCACTGCGGCACAGGAGGCCGCCATCGCCGCCGGCGCGCAGGCCAGCGCCGCAAAGGACCTGGAGGTGCCGGCATCGCCGCCGCCGCAGACACTGCCGACGTGGCTGCGGGAAACGCCTCGCGCGGCGTTGTCAAGCGGGCTGCCGCTGCCGCAAAGCCGGTTGGCGGCGGCAGCGGCCCGCTTGACGACGCCGCTCGAGGCGTTCCCGGCAACCACAGCAGCGGCGTCTGCGGCGGCGGCAATGCCGGCTCCTCCATGTCCTTTGCGGCGCTGGCCTGCGCGGCGGCGGCGATGGCGGCCTCCTGTGCCGCAGTGGCGGCAGCATCATCGATGCGCGCACCCGTTCTGGCGACAGCAGCCTTGCCGCCGGCGCTCCTGGACTGCAGTGTGGCCAGGATGACGCTCCATCCGGTGATGTAGCCCGAGGTGGCCAGCAAGTATGGCCACCATGCCTGCGTCTTCGTGTAGCGCATGACCCCCGATGCTGAGGCCGAAAGCGACGTGGACGCCCAGCAATTTGCCAGCCTCGATGTTTCTCTCCTTCCTGCCAGCAGCATTCTAAAGCGCAGCCTTCGACGAGGTTTCGTTGATTCGACATTATCGCAAACCAAACTCATAGCAAGGATGGCACATCAGCTGCATTACTGACGTTTAGCCAGCGGCACGTGCACGATCAGCGGCATGCATGCATGAATACATCATGTGTGCATGCACATGGTGTGCGTGCACGCATGCTACACTTCGTGCACATGGAGCGCAGAACGACTCGAGCAGCAATCGATGTGCCATCAAGCATGCACCCTATGCGCGGAATGTAAGTCAAACAGGGCACCGGCAGTCGCATGTGCGCACCTGAAGTTCGCCACGTCGGCAACAGCCTCGAAACTGCCATTTCGCAGCCACTTCGGCCAGTTTGGCGGCCAACGTCTTCTTGTGGGAGGGAAGCATGGCGTTTGCGCCCATACCTACGTGCATGATAAAGTTGTCAATGCCTCGATGTAACGTTTGTTTTGTTTCTGAATCTGCGCAAGATTTGAAGGTGGCAGCGGCTGCTGAGCTGCGGCAGCTCCCGCCCTCCGCTGCTGCAAGTCCGTTAAGCAGCTCTGAGTCAGAGCTGAGTCATCAGAAGACTGATCCTTGGTTTCAGCTGCTCTCAGGTGCCGCAGCTTCAGCCACCTCCCAGGTGCGAACAGCACATTGGCCATTTCATGGCTACCTCAGGCAGATGCTGATGGTGCACAGCTGAGAATCCTGATTCAGTGCACGGCATGTGAGCTGCAATGTTGCCTGTTAACAACGTTGGTACGTTACCGTATTCTTCTCTCCAAGTGTCAAACGATTTAAAGCGGTGTCGTGCATGTCCAAGTGCAATTGTGTGGATCTTTTGTCCGCTGCTGGTCTCCACCCAGTCACTGCTGGAGTTGCGCAGTACGGCTGATTGATCCTGGTAGGTCCGCGTTGCCACAAACCAGGGCACACACTGGCGCCGACTGCATCAAGCAAAGGTAGCGACGAAACCTAAATACCATGCCTAATTGATCTACCGAGACCCCTGGCAGGAATGCGCCGTCATCAAAATCGACCTACGCCAGCGGCTGGGCGATCAAAGTCTGCCAACAAAAACTCCTGAACCCACCAAGATCAGGAGCTGCACCGCACAGATGGGCTCTCCTTGTCCTGCACAAGCCGATTTCGTATCTTGAAGCCTGCCCACAGCAGCCTAGGTATGCACGAGACAGCCATCCCAAGCGACACTGAGCGCTGAGAGAGCAGGCTGCAGCCATGGTGCTGAAGCCGCGCCCGCCGATCAGGCACCGCCGAGCCCTCCGGCAGGCGCTTACATGGGCCTGCAAAGCGGCACAGGGAAGGCGACTGAGCAGCGCCGTCAAACAGGGATGCCGCCGCTGTGATGACCGTGCAGATGTACCCAGACGCCCGAAGCTGCTGTGGCGGCGTGTGCGGGTCGCGGGATGCTCACGAAGCCGCCTGCGGGAATAGGTGCTCGAAGGCAGACTCTGCCCCTGCTGCAGCAGGCGGTGCATGCTGCTGCTGCGGCGGCTGCAGCGGCCTGCTGATGGGTGGTGGGCGGAGTGGTGGCGGGCGCTGTATCCTGGACTGGCTGTCGGGCCTGAAAGCATCGAAGCGGACGCAGCTCAATACAATTAACTGTTGCCCAGGGGTTCACACTGCAGTGGGGCATCAGAAAAGAGCAATCACAGCAGGACCGCGCAGCATTGTCGTCCCTTGCCACATGCAAATCTATTTAGGGAGGCAGAATAGCCACAGGGTGAAATTGACGCACCGGTGGATGTACTGGCGGAAGTCCTCGCTGCCCTGGATGGCGGCGCCGCCACGGTTCTGCGGCCCCGACGGCTGCAGGGACAGCAGGTGCAGCAGGTGAGGAGTCGAAGTTGCATTGCGCAGAGCTTTGAAGGATCGCAGCAGTCGCACAGCAGCATGGTTCCCATGGCCATGCCGCCATAGCCGTGTGGCAGCACTGGTGGCAGGGACGGCATGCAAAGCAGCGTCAGGCCAGGCGATCTGGACACGGCATGTTGGACATGGCGTACAATAAAGCTACGGAGCAGTTGACGAGCAGCACAAATGCTGACGTGCTTGGGAACGCCTTCGGTTCCGGGCGCTGCTAACGATGGCGCTGCTAACGATGGCGCTGCTAACGATGGCGCTGCTAACGATGATAATAATGATTAATGGCGGACAGCACAACATAGTCATCTGCCTCCCGGGGTTTTATGGGGTCGTCATGGAAAACGCTTGCGGGAGGCGCATCCACCAAGCAAGCGTGTTTCAGGCACGGCGCGCCTGGTAGGGGCCGCTGCTGGGCGCGCCACCGGGGGCGCCGCTATCATCGTCATAGCCCCAGCCGTCGCCGTCGCCGCCGCCGCCGCCGCCGCCGCCCGTATCGGCAGCGCCCCAGCCGGCATCGTCCGCGGGGAATGACGCCGAGGCGTAGCCGCCCTGCTGCTGCGGCGCCGCCTGCACCACGGTCAAGGAACGTTGAGGATCAGAAATCAGGACAGGCAGGTTCTGTGACAGGCATCGGCCGGCGTCCTCCGCGGGGTATGACGCCGAGGTGTAGCCGCCCCTGCTGCTGGGGCGCCGCCTGCGAGATGACATGAAGCGAGTTTGGCATGAGCAGTTTTGCATTGACTTGGAGCCGGTAGATTTTGCCGGTCATCGGTCGTGTCGTGCTGAGGACCAGGCGGCACCGCCTGTGTGCGAGATGTGTGACTGGTTGCTGCAACAACGTGCTGCAGCCGCCAACTGAACAAGTGCGCCTTGCAGCCATTGCTGGAAGACTGACGACTGTGACGGCGTCAAGATCAAACGACTGACTGGGCCACACCACGCAGGCGGCGGCACGGCTGGCTGCCGCAGCTGGGTCTTGGCTGCTGTGGCTGCAGGGAAGACTTGAGCGCATTGAGTCATGCTAACCGACAGGACCAGTGGAATGGATGGACCGGCAGCAAATCACTGTGAAACACTGCACGACGGATCTCAGCCTCAGCCCCACGCCTCACCCGGCTGGTCTCGGGCCACGACTGCTGCGCGTACTGAGCGTCCTGCGCCTGCTGCGAGCCGCCAGACTCCCCGCCGCCGCCGCCGCCGCCCTGCTGCTCCCAGCCGCTGCCGCCGTGACTCTGGTCGCCGTACTGCTGCTGCTGCGGCTGCGGCTGCGAATAGGCGGCGTCCCATCCGCTGCTGTACTGCACACGCTGCGGCTGCTGCTCCGCGTCCCAGCCGCCGCCGCCGCCGGCGCCGGCGGCCCAGTCGGGTGCACCCTTCGACGCCACGCCGGCGACCGCGGGCGCCCAGGAATAGTCCTCCTGGTTTCGCGTGCGAGGAGGTTGCTTCAATCACGGACGTAGCCAGGCGGACTGCAGGGTGCCCAGGGCAGCATGCAGCTGTTGGCAACATGACTTCACAGGCCGGCAGGCGTGCGCTGCCTGACAGCATGCCAGGTTGACAGCATGCCAACTGATGTGACAGGTCTGAGAGGCTGCAGTTCGATGGCTGGAGTCGTTCAAGGCTGGGGCCAATCTACTTCTCGAGGAGTGGCCAGGCACCTGCTGCTGCGCCGATGGCGCCTCCCAGCTCTGCAAGGTGTCCGGCTGAGTCTCCTGCGCTTCAGAAAACATGCTGTTGCGCTCGGCGCTGCCAAAACTTAAGAGGAGGACAACTGCATCTGCTCCTGGCTTGCAACTGCCGAATGCTAGCCTTGAGCACTCGCAGCACTCGGAGGCAGCAACCCTCAATGTTCTCCATGCTCTTCTTCTGCTGGTGAGGAAGGAAAGGGCAGGACAGGGCATCGAAGTGGGAGGCGGCGGTGGGCGCCAGCGCCTCGTGCGGGATCTGCCGGCCGTCAGCGTCAAGAAAGGAGAGAGAACAAACAAAGCAAGGGAAAACCAGCCTAGGCGCGAAAGTAGGAGGCGTCGGCGGTGGGCGCCAGCGCCTCAGACGGGACCTGCCACCCTTCGTTGCGCGTGATTGCAGATTCAGGAAGTCAAAGCCTGAAAGGGAAGAGGGAAGCGCACCCGGGCGTCAAAGTAGGTGGCGTCGGCGGCTGGTGCCAGCGCCTCGGGCAGGATCTGCCAGCCGTCAGCGTCCACCTGCGGCTCGCCGGCAGCGGCTGGCGGCGAGGCGTGCGTGTCCGCGCTCTCCTGCGGGCTCCACGTGTTGTCCTGCCAGATGCACGGTGAATACTATCAAGAGTTTGATCGCAAATACAAGCTGCGGCTCGCCCGTGGCGGCTGGCAGCGCGACGTGCATGTCCTCGCTCTCCTGCAGGCTTCACATGTAATCCTGCAGGGTCTGGGAAGTCGAGAGTGGAGAGGACAGTGTTGGCGGCGCATTCACGCGTGCAGGGCGAGCGTTCCAGATATGCTGCCAAGAGGCGTTGCCGGGGGGGATTTCCCGATTGCAGTGCCCGCTAAATAGTACACATCTACACATCGCACTTCTGCTTGTGTGCAGGCTCAGGCAGGTGACACGAAGAGATACGACGATCGTCCCATAACAACATGACGCCCACCTGCTGCTGCCGGGCAGGCGCGTCCCCCGTCCACTCAGGCATCCAGGTGTCGCCGTCGATGCCAACAGTCGCAAGCGATGACTGACATGAGGCGGGCAGCCCACCTGCTGCGGTTGGGCAGGCGCGACCTCCGCCCACTCTGGCGTCCAGTTGTCACCGCCAGAGGCTACGGCGGCCGGCGCCGCCGTGCTGCCAATGTTCTCGGTCCAGTCCGGGTCCCAGCTGTCACCTGTGAAGCGGAACATTTTAAATTAGCAAGAATAGCGTTTTAGATTAGCAATAGGTCGGGCGAGAGGAGGCGTTGCTGCAGCGTGGGGGTTGTCACAGTTCGCAACAGCTTGCTTGTGCCTGCGGCACTGACCAATGTACGGACAGGAATGCACGTGCTGTCCCGAGGAGCGCCTGCTAACCCTAAACCCTAACCACAAACATGTACCATGGACGCAAATAGCAAGGAATTGACTGCGGTGTGGCATCGGAGGCCTCACTGCATGCAGAGGAGCCAGCCACCGATTCATTTCCGAGCAACGAGGAGTGGAACGGCAGAGGTTCGGCATGAAGTTCAGCTCTGAGCGTTCAGCCAAACCTTCTGACCAACACGGCAACACCGCATCGTTGCTGAGGGCATTGTATCTGAGCATGTGACGGCCAGCGCGTGAAGACCTGACGTTTCTGTGTCCATGCATGTGCTGGGAAGCTGATTTGCTAGAATTCCACACCTGCCGCAGGCGCTTCGCCCCAGCCGGCATCGGCGGCTGCGCCGCCGCTGCCGCCGCCGCTATCCTCCCACCCGTTCTCGCCGCTGCTGCCCTTGTACGTGGGCATCGACTCGGCCTCGGGGTACACCTGTGTCCGAGCATCAGGCATGTCAGTTGATGGCCAGTAGTTTTTGTCAAGGTTTCAAATCGACGAGTACCTGGGTCCCTACCCTGCGAGGCTGATCGTCGCCTGTATCGATATGCACGTGTGCTCAGCGAAACGTCTGCCGGCGCAGGGCGGTGCTCGGTCTTATACGTGCAACAGCACGTGGGCGACACTATTCGGCCACAGACTTTTGCGTTGACCAAATTATGGTCGACACCAAAAAAATGATCCTTTTGATGTCACCCATGTGCAAGAGATAGGCCCACGTACACGCGAAGTGGAGTTGCGTGGGTCGTTTGCGCCTGACTGACGTGATTGGCCAGCCGCGCACCATCAATCAAGCTCGTGTCAGGCCGACCTCCAAAAGGCAGGACCCTGGATACGCTGCACCGTCTGCACAGGTGGCCCTGGCGCTTTTTTGGCGCCACAGTCAAATGCAGGCCCTGCCAATCCCATGCTCTCCCGGCTGACTCCATAGCGCCACCGCTTGGGAGCGCACCTGCTGCTTGGAGAGGCACTCGCGAGCAATGTGACCCGGCTTGCCGCACTGGTAGCAGCTGCGGTCGCCGCCGCCGCCGCCGCCGCCGCCACCGCCGCCGTAGGGCTCGTACGCCGGCGGCGGCGCGGCCGCCTCCTTCTCGCGGCGCCGGGCCTCCTGCGCCGCCTGCATCAGGGGGGTGTGCACTAAAGTCGGCAGTCTCAGCCTGCAGACGCTTCCAACTCGAGTCGACAGAGCTACTCCCATGGTGCGCATTGCAATCGGCAGCAACTCGGCCGCCTCCTTCTCCCGCCTTCAATTCAACACATCCAGTGTCGCTGGATCCTTCTGTCAGCAAGCCTTGTCGAAGGAATCCAGCGTCTCGGCGGGCGGCGGCGCAGGCGCCTTCTCGCGTCGCGGGGCCTCCTGCGCCGCCTGCGTGAAGTTGTGTGCAGTCATGTCAGCAGTCGCTCAGCCTGCAGATGGTTCCAATTTGAGTCGACAGAGCGGGTTCCAAAATGGCTGTGTTGCGGCGCGGCAGCCTCCTTCTCGTGCTGCCGGATCTCCTGCGCCGGGGGGTACATTCAAAGAGCGCAGCTGCGTCCCGAAATGTGTCAACATGCCTCCCTGCAGCCGAAAGGCGGCAGGACGCGATTCCCGATCCCTGCCCACCGTCCTCCAGGGGTAGACCATACTTGGACGCCTTGCGCGATGCATCGCCGGATGGTGAAAACGGAGGTGTAAGCCATATCGGAAACGGTCTTCTGTTCACCTCGATGAGGTCCTCGGAGGGTAGGCCGTGCGCCTCGCGCCTGGAGGCCTCCAGCGCGAGTGACAGCTGGCGCGCCTCCTCCAGCGCCACCTCATCGCGCCACTCCGCCACGCTCATGTGCGCCGGCGGCGGGCCCCTGAGACCGAGAATGAACATGTCAAGATGGGTAACGACCAAAAGGTATGATAGGGACCGCACAAAGTAGCGGGACAGCTGGCGCGCCACCTCCATCGCCACCTTGTCGCGCCTCTCCGCCAGCCTCATGTGCGCTGACGACGGGCTCCTGTGCAGAAACAATGCAACACATATGCCATTATATTGTGCTTGAAGGTAGCATCACGCAGAGCTGGCGCGCCTCCTCCAGCGCCACCTCATCCCGCCACTTCCCGCCATATTCATGTGCGCCGGCGGCGGGCCCCGGGAAGCAGCGTTGAATCTGATGAGGTTCATAGCCAGGGTCAAGATTGCAGGGAGCAACTCGGCGCGGTCTTGTTGGAACCCGCACATCCACTGAGCAAGGTTGGGGCCGCACATGGGGTTGAGCAAGTAGGGTTTAGGGTTTAGGGTTTAGCCACCGCCGCGCGGCCCCGAGAGCCAGTTGGCGGGCGCCTAGTTCGCCAGCTCCTCAGAGACGCTGCCATCTGGTGGTTTTCCGGTTGTTGGATAGACAGGACATTGTGTGATTGTGAAACGCTGGGGATGCTCACATGGGGTTGAGCACATAGCCGCGAGGCCCCGACGGCCGGTTGGCAGGTGCCTGGTTCGCCAGCTCATCTGACACGGTGTTGTGCTGCATGGTCGGCAGCGCGCGCGAGCGGCCCGGCGGCGGCCGCGGGCGCGCCCCGTTGACGGCCGCCTGCAGTGTCGTCAGAGAAAGCTCAGGTTCAGCAATGAGAGCTATCATGTGGGACACTGTGTTCGTGCTGCTTGGTCGGCAGGGTTCAGGGGTCAGGGTTTAGGGTTTAGGGTTTAGGGCCCTAAACCCTAAACCCTAAACCCTAAACCCTAAATAGCGGCCGGGCGGCGGCCGTGGGCGCGCCTGCATCCTTGCAGCGACCCACTATTAGTTTCTGGAACTCTTGGGATCTTGCATTGCAGGAAAGCTGGGACGGGGCTCGGCGCCGGCCGGCCGCGCGCCTGCCAGATGGCCCCCTGGCTGCTGATGATGCTGAAACTCTACGACAGTGTGCATATCTCTGACATTCACAGACTTGTCAGCGGCGCCGCACCTTCTTTTCCACCTTGGGCGGCGCCTTGGCCTGCACCTTTGCCTTTACGGAGTTGTAGTCGGCTGCCGCCGCCGCCATAGCCGCCTCGATTGCCTTGTTCTTCTCCTTCTCCGCCTGCAGGTTGAATATGCTGGCGCTCACACACACTGTGCAAGATTAACTGTCATAGTCGGCGGCCGCTGCTGCCGTCGCCGCCTCTCGATCGCCTGAGGCTTCCACCTGCGGCGTCGAAGAAGCAGGCAACATTTGCAGCACGACCGCTGTCCCCGCAAGTCGTCCTGCATGCAACCTCACAGAGACATGTGCGGTCCGCACGCAGGCGTCCACAGGCGTTCCGTCGATGCAGTGCCAGGACGCGGCGTACAAAATCCCTACCTCCATGCGCTCGCGCTCGTTCTCCATGATCTCCTCGGCGGTCAGCGTCGGGCCGGAGGACGACTTGCGCGCTGCTCGCTTGGCCTCTGCGTCCTGCAGCAAATGTGGAGAGGGTTTAGCAGGGCACTTCATCTGAGCAGTTCATGCATGGAGTGAAACCGCAATGGGGCCGGGGGACGTCTTGCTTGGCCTTTGCGTCCTGCAGCGGAGATTGCACAGCTGTCAAGGTTCAGCAACTCATGAAGGCGAACGCGAACACACTGTGTTGAGAAAGTGTCTTGCATCCGACACCGGTAGCGGGAAACCAGATGTTGCAGATGCGTCCGCCTGAAACGCACAGCCGCCTGCTGCAGCTGCTCATGTCGGTGATGTGTAGACTACCACACCATATTGCAGCAAGGTGCCAAGACTCGAGCGCGAGCCGGCGCACCTTCTTGCGGCGGCCGGCGCTCGGCGCGGCGGCCGCATGATTGTTTGCCGCCGGCGCGCCGCCCGCATCGCCAGCCGAGCGCGGCGCCCCACCATTGGTGGAGTACGCCGACTCGACGCTGTAATCTGAGTACAGCAGCTCGCCCCAGTCGTCGTGCACGCCTGCAGGTAACGGTGTCAGAAAGTGGGACTTGTGCAGTCGATGCTTGTGATGACATAAGGAAGAGAGCTCTGCTGTTGCTCAGCTGGCACCGATGTGGAGCTGCTGTAGTCGCTGTACAGCAGCTTGCCCCAGTCGTCGGGCACGCCCGCAGACTGCGTTTTGATACCACAGCGCCAGACACAGCCGACTCCACATTACGACCCGAGTACGGTAGCTAGCCCCAGCCATTGCTGGGGCGGCAAGAACCTATACAGCATGTGTTTGAATTCGTCGGCAGGCGAGCGCCCCGCGCCCATTCATGCGACCCTGCAACTTCCTGGGGAAGGCCGAAGGCAGACGAGATGGCCACGCCTGTCAATGCGCTGGAGCCGTCGCAGCGTGCGGAGGCTAGTGTGGACAGGCATGGATTTTGGAGAAGGTGTTTCTTGCAGGGTTTTCAAACCCTGTAACCGCAGACGGTGGGCCATCCACTTGCGCTGCCTATAGCAGACGTGTCAACACTGCTGCTTTGAGTGTCAACCTTGGAGGAATACTGCACCCAGGAAAGCGGGTCGCACCAACGCGCTATTTAGGGTTTATGGTTTAGGCCTTAAACCCTAAACCCTAAACCCTAGCGGGAGCGGAAGACCTGATGCCCGGCTTATGACCCGGCACCAGAACCGGCAGGTCGGACGTGGAACAGATGACTAAGCACGCGTCAGGGATTTGATGTGAAAAAGCAGACACAATGACGCACCGACACGGGAGCGGAAGGTGTATTTGGTGCCAGGCTTGAGGCCCGGCACTGTCACGAGCGGGTCGCACGTTGAGCCGACGGCGACGGTCCACTGCGCGTCCCCCGCTGCTTTGACCTCCAGCTGCCACTCCTGCCCCGCCGGAGCCTGCGTGTAAGGAAGAACAACCAGCCTCGACAAATACAGTCCAGATCATGTATACACCCCTGCGCGTCGCCTGCTGCCTTGGTCTCCAGCTGCAACTCGTGCCCTGCCGGCGCCTGCACTCGGAGAAACGGGTTCAGATGGACGCCGGGACTTGTGGGGGGTTGATGAGCCAATCACAGCCTACCGCCGACCTTCTTGGCCTCAAGTGCCACTGGAGGCGCCCCTGGCGCCTGCAGGGCATGCGGCAGTCCGTGTTGGGATTCGGGCCGCGATCTGGGCCCCAGACCAAGGGCAATGCAAATGGCAACGTGGGCACAGCCGTGGCCTGCAGCTAACACTCTCGTTGCCCGTGCTCGAGACGTTCAAGATAGACGGACCGTGTCTGCAACGAGACTCGAAGACCACTTGATAATCCGCTCCAACACACCCATGCATTTTCTGTGGATCTTCGCCTGCGTCAGCCTGTCCCTGCCTGGTGTGCGACACCAGAACCTCACCCGCTGCGCTCCCTGGCCGGAGGCGAACCTCTGCCACAGCGCGGGAGAGTCGTGGTGCCAGCAGATGCGCATGAGGCTGTCGACCCAATTGGCGCAATATACAGCCAGATGTAAAGATTGAGAGAGCGCAGCAAAGCCAGGCTCCCCTACCTTCAGTCCGGAGCGCAGCAGCGTGAGCGTGATGGAGGTCTCCGTCTTCTCGCGCATCACCGGCCGGTTGGGCTTGCCCAGCGACGCGATCAGGTCGGCGCGCGCCTTGGCTCGCCGCTCCGCCTCCTCCTGCTGCTGCTGCTTCGCGCTCTTCTTCTGCAGAAAGCAATGGCGACGATCGGAACAGATAGTGATTTTGCTTGCCCAGCATCGCTATCAGGTCGGCGCGCGCCTGGAGCGCCGCTCCGCCTCCTCCTGCCGCCGCTTCTTTGCGCTCATCTTCTGCGATTCGATTAGCGGCGACAACTCAGCGAGAAGAGGACACATCTCACGCGCGATTGGCACGCCGCTCCGCCTTCCCCTCCTGCCGCTGCTTCGCGCTCTCTCCCCGTGCAGCACATCAGCGGAGAAATTACGCATCCAGCATCAACGCCCATGCATGCTTCAGCAGAAAAAACGTGTTCCTGCTGGCTTGGCACTGCAATTTCTGAAGCTGCAATGTGGCCCGCGCCTCCTTTGCGCGCCGCTCCTCTTCTCTCCTCCTGCTGCTGCTTTGCGCCGCGCTGCCGCATCGATACATTCAACAAGCTGGTGATGTGTGCAAGACATGGTAGACGAGAGCTGCCCTCACGCTGTGAGCGAGCCAGCAAGCCAGCTGAGGACATGATGAGTCGACCAGAGCAAGACGGAGACAGGGCGGCATGGTATGCAAGATGAAGGCCGCGGTGGAGAGCAGGAATTTCCTGACACGTCGAGTGCGCGCCTCTAAGACGCTCAGCTCACAGGTCACGCCCATCCGCACCATCGTGGCCCGGCCATGATGCGAACTCGCAGAGATGATGGCATGCTGCGAGCTGCGCCGCTATAAGTATATTATTAAAGCCAGGGGGTGGACAGCCGATGTCACAGCTCGTCAGCCCATGTTTGCGCCGCGCGACGCGCCCGTGGGGCGTGACTTCGCTGGCGAGGCTGCCTTTGAGCTCATATGTTCACTTCGATCAGAGACCGGAGCATGCTTGACAAGCACCTCTTTGCGCTGCGCGGCGCGGTCCTCGCGGGCGGCCTCGCGGGCGGCGCCGACGTCTGAGGCCTTTCTCGCCGACTTCTCCTGCTTCGCCCGCCGCTGCTGCCGCAGGAACTCGCGCTCCTGCCTGTGCGATGGATACAAAAACCACGATGAGTTCTTTCATATCCACGAGCTCAGACCCACAGCTGAGGCACGTCTCGCCGACTTCTCCTGCTTCGCCCGCCGCTGAGCCGCAGGAACTTGCGCTCCTGCCTGTGCGATGGATACAAAAACCACGATGAGCTCTTTCATATCCACGAGCTCAGACCCACAACTGAGGCACGTCTCGCCGCCTTCTCCTGCTTCGCCCGCCGCTGCCGCCGCAGGAACTCCCGCTCCCGCCGACGCGGCAGAGAAGGACATCCTGACAGTGAGTCAAGCATTCTACAATGGGATAGCTTTCGCACAGTGACAATGCCATGACGGTTATGCTCTGCTGCCGTAGGACAGATTGCATCTGCTGCCTGCATGCATGCTTCTCCTGCTTGCATGGCGGCACAGCATCCGGCAGTTTCTGGTGACAGCGCCGTACAGCTTCCCGCTCACTTGGTCTGTTCGTCCCAATCCTCCCGCTCCCGGCGGGAGCGCGTCGGGGCGCCGATGCCGGCAAAGCCGCCGCCGCCGCCGTACTCCCTGCCATAGCCGGCGGGGTAGTTGCCGGGCGAGTCCCCGCGGAAGCCGCCGCCGCCCACGCCTGCGTCAAAACGGTGGGGCATTCTGTGGCCTTTGTCCGTCCTTTTGACACCCTGCGGAAGCCGCCGGCGGGGTAGTTAGACGGGCGAGTCCCCGCGGAAGCTGCCGCTGCCGCCGCCCATGCCTGCTTGGCACGGCGGGCCCAGCGGTGACGTCCTTCTGCATCTTTTAGGACACGACATGAATGTAAAGGTCAGTAGGGGGCGGGGGGATGCTCCAGCACAGGCATTTGGACACGTACCAAATGCCAGCGTTCACAAAAGCCAACGCATGCAGCAGAATCGATCATGAAGGAGACGCACCGCTCATGGGGCCGCCGCCAAACATCATGAAGCCGCTGCGTCCGCCGCCCAGGTTCGTGGGCATGCCTCCCATGCGCTCCATCCTGCGCAGGGAAACTGGAAGAAAGTGGCCTCCGTGGTAAGTTGCAACACGGACCTCCGTGGTAAGTTGCAACACGGAGCTAACAAGTTCAATTTCTCACACCACTTCATGCACGATGTTTGCAACACCTGGGGAGCTAATCTGTGGCACATCGCCAGAATGTTGACGTCACCCGCCAGACCATGACCGTGAACATAGACGACGCTATGGACATGGACATGGGCATGGACATGGACATGGACGTGAACATGGGCATGGACATGGACATGGACGTGAACATAGGCATGAACACCAACGTGAACATGGACTCGAAAATCAACCCCGACAGGAACACGAACGAAGTTGACATGAGCATGGAGCGGCATAAGGCCCCTCCATGGCGGCCCTGTAGTTGTCCTCGACGCGTCCATCAAGCGCGGACGATGATAGGAGGCTGATGCATCCAAGCAGACTGGAGCAGATGTGCACACATGAACATGAAGAAGTCCATGGCCTCCTCCATCGCGGCCTCGTAGTCCTTCTCGTCGAATTCCTCCTCGTCCTGGGAGCCGTCGGACTCGCGCTGCATGCGACGCTGCGCCTCAAACACCTCCTTGAACTTCTCCGACGCCTTGTCGTCCGGGTTCTTGTCCGGGTGCCTGTGACAGAGCAGGGCTCCCCTTACTGCGGCTGTGCACGTTCGCAGGCGAGCGGCGGGCTATGCTGAAAGGCAGCTCGTTCTGCCGCATCAACGCCGTTCACGCTGGCTGTTCGGTGTCCGCGCCCATGCAGAAGCCAAATGCAAAAGGAAACTCGGCACCGCTTGTTTGGCCACGGTCTCTAATGCACGCACCATTTGAGGGCCATCCGCTTATAGGCGGTGCGGATGGTTTGCTCATCTGCCTCGACCTGCGCGCACCAGCAAGATCGCTTGGAAGGTGCTGCAGACACGGTTACGAGTGAACGTGTGGGCAGTCTCCGAGCCGTCAGCCTGTCGAAGCAAACATGAACAGCCCAACTAGCTGGTCAACAGAAGGTTATCTGGCCAGCATGCACTCTCTTGAGCTGCTCCGGAATGAAGCGCGCATGCCAGCGGATGATATGCGCATTGCGCAGCAGGGAATGGGCGCCTCGACACGGAGCCTCATGTGCAACGCGATGTCTGACCGCATTGAGGACGCATGAAGCAAACACGCGCGAGCTGGAGTCTACGTGCGCCCCGTGCACAGGAAGGCATTGCAATGCAGAGTAGTCATTCGACAAGCACGATTGCCGATCGGGCGTGCCGCCAGCCCTGTCTGCGCGCTTTCGAAGTTCAAGGGATGCACCAGGCTTGGAATTAGTACTCACTTCGATCTCCAGGATCTCCGCCGCCTCTGCTTTGGTGAGCCTCATGATGCCGGAGCGTCAACAGAGTGCTACCCTGCCCGCAAACGCTATTCCTGACGCCGCCGTGCTGCGCACGCTGCGATCCGAGGCGTTTGGCACACGCCTGATCCGCGCCCCGCCGCCGCTGTTAGTCGCCCACAGAGCTCAGCGATGGCCTAGCACTGTCGCATGTCTGACATTGGAGTCTGGCAAATTCCGCTGCTTTCGAGCTGGACCCCAGCACTGTTAGCATCAGTGAGCTGCTGTTAGGGTGTTGCACTTAACGCGATCTCAGTGTTCAGCACGGAAATCTTGCAAGCATTAGTCACAGCAAACACATTTGCAGCAGCGCCGTCTTGAAGGCGCCATTTTCGAAAACCTTCGCACAGCTTGGCATTCACTGTTTGCACATCTGGTCGCAAGTAAGCGGCAGCGCGTACTGAAACCCCGTCGCAAAGCGGAGCACCTGACATGGCCCTCCGGCGAGCAACTGCCAGCTTAGGCAGCTCGCTGCGATGCAGATCCCGCGCCTTTGCAAGCGTGCCAGAGGAGGCGCCTTCGGAGCCCTCGAGGGAACCGCAGATGCCGGCCTTTGAGTGAGTCGAGCATACTGTTGACCCGCCGAGCAAATGTCACTGGGTGCCCGCGTCGTAGTAAGTCTAAACCCAGTGGAATGTTCAAAATCGCAGCTACAAGCCACCAGCATACACCGGGCCCTCCAAGGAGGAGGTCCACCGTCTGCGAAAGCACCACCTGAGCCCAGGTACGGCATCCAAAACTCCGAGACCGTGTGCAACATGCAGCAGCACCCGTTGCACGATCGCCTGCATCACAGTGGCTTCAATGAACTTGTAGAGAGTCGATAAAGGTTGCGGGACATTCGCGGCTGCCAGATGCAGTGTGCTGATGCAGCGTGGAGGTGGCGCGCCTTGCGTACTGTCACGTATGGCATGCAGCAGCACAGAGCGTAGCACTGGAACATTCCAGAGCCTCATTCTGCCAGGCTTCATTCAACATGCTCGCCACCTGCTCTGGCAAGCTTGCAGCGCTCCCAGACGGCGGACAGGGTGCGGCGGACCTTCACAAACGAGCGCCCAGCGAGATGTGAAACAGGCTGTCAGCCTCTTGAAGCATCTCAGCTCGATCTGCTCCATGCAGCCATCTTCCACAACTTCAAAAACCCGGTGATGATCGTGGACGGCAAGATGCAGTACCTGTTTGACGAGACGGGGCGCCGGTACCTGGATGTGAGTGCCGTTGTTCTCCTTCCCTACGGGGTGGAAGTGTTTTTGGAAGGTGTCTCTGTGCGACATCTCCATCAGTTTCGTGCAGTTGTCAGGTGAGTCAGTGTCGCCATGCTGCATGATGTACGTGCGCCCTCTGGACGCCGCCTGAGCTGCACTGCCTGTGCCTGCAGGCGTTTGCAGGCATCGTGACGGTCAGCGTGGGGCACTGTCACCCCCAGGTAAACTCCCTCGCCCTGCACGCTGCTGCTCACCCGTGTGGACCACCAACGATCCCTCGTGCAGCTGTGGCCCGCCTGCTCTGGGGACGGTTTCACCCATACTGACACCATGTTGTGGTGTCATATCTTTCTTCCCCAGAGCCCTGGCTGCAGGACCGCTGCAGATGCTGGAGGCCACCCAGGAGCAGGAAACCGGCTACGTTGTGACAACACACATCACTCGTATGTCAGCTGGAGATGTTGCGATTTGCCGCAGGTGCTGGAGGCCACCCAAGAGCAGGAATTCCGGCTGGGTTGTGACAACACACGCCACTCGTATGTCAGCTGAAGATCATGCGATTTGCCGCAGGTACTGGAGGCCATCCAGGACCAGGAGAACCGGCTACGTTGTAACACACATCACGCATATGTCAGCTGGAGATGTTGCGATCTGCCGCAGGTGCTGAAGGCCATCCAGGACCAGGAGAACCGGCTGCAGCACACCACCACCATCTACCTGCACAACGAGGTGGCACAGTACGCGAAGGAGCTCACCGACCGCATGCCCGGCAACCTGAAGGCAAGTGTTGTGAGTCTGTCGGAAGAGATATCTGTCGGCTGCGCTCGACAGAGGGCGGCGCAGTACGCCAGGGAGGTCGCCGATCGCATGCCCGGCAACCTGAAGGTGGATGGCCGTCCCGGCCTGTAATCCGGATCAACTTCACGATGTGGTCAGCTGCCTCCTAAGCGAAAGTTGGCGCAGCACGCCAATTTGTTGACGGGGCCACTTACCCGTTCATCAAGAGAGTGGCAGCATCCTCAGGCTGCCACATGAGGAGGCGGCTGGGTGAGGGACCGGCAAACCGCACGGCAGTCTTGGCGGCGGTGGCGAGATGTAGGGCAGACGGTTATGTCACAACAATTATGTCACTTGCCCAAACCATGCAGGCAGGGCGCATCGTGAACAGCGGCAGCACGTGATGGCTCGCCTGGCGATGAGCAACAAGACCCCAGCTGCACAGCGCAACACACTGGTTTCCCATAACATCAGCAATGCTCAACAGGTGGCATACATTGTCAACAGTGGCGAGGGCAGCGTCATGGCCATTATGATAGCACTCCTGGCGACGGCAATTGCGACCAAGATACTGAACCCTCCTGTTGATTTGTTAACCCCCAAATCTCTGCAGGTGGCTGGTTTGTGAATATCGGCAGCGAGGCCAACGACATGGCCATCATGATGGCGCGGCTGTACACCGGCAAGTACGACCGGATTTCAAACACTCCTGACGTGCCCCCCCATTTCAATGCAGGTCGCCTACTTCGTCAACAGCGGCAGCGAGGCCAATGACATGGCGATCATGATGGCGCGGCTGTACACCGGCAACTACGACCTGATCGGCCTGCGCAACGCGTACCACGGGCTCAGCTCCGCGACAACCGGGCTGCTGGGCCACTCCAGCTGGAAGCCTAACACGCCCATGGTGCGGGAGAAGAGAGCATCTGCGGCTGATTCGACTAGTTGTCGCCTGGACATGAATGCATGTAAGTATCACAGCTGGTGCGGCTCACCCCTGACGGCGTCCCTGACACAGCAGGGGTACCCCGCTGTTGGCTCTGGAACCGCCGCTCTCAACTTTCGCTGCTTCCTGCGTGCAGGGCTTTGGCGTGCACCACGCGCTGAACCCGGACCCCTACAGGGGGGCCTACGGCAACGACGGCCCCGCATACGCCGCTGACGTGGCGGATCTGATCTCTGCCGCAACGCCCGGCGCTGTGGCGGGCTTTTTCCACGAGACCATCCAGGGCGTAGGCGGCGCGGTCCCGCTTGCCGACGGCTACCTCCCTGCGGTCTACGAGGTGGGAAGACTTGTCGGCGGTGACTTGAAAATCTTGGCGCTGCTTGCGCGGGACCATCCAGGGCGTCGGCGGCGCGGCTCCGCGGGCGAATGGCTACCTGCCTGCGGTCTTCGAGGTGAGAAGACTTTTAAAGTAGGAACGTCCACGGGCCAGAGGCTTTATAAGACTATCCAGGGGCGTTTGGGCCACAGTAAAATCCAATAAAACCCTATATCCAGGGCGTTGGTGGCGCAACGCCTCCTGCGGACGAGCATCTGCCAGCTGTCTCGAGGTGAGAAGACTGCATGTGTGGAGAGGGGATCTGCACGGGCCGAGTATTAGGCGCAAGGCGAGGTGTCGGCGTTGCCACATGCACGGACTGGACGTCTGTCTCAGTGACGAATGAGACGGTCGAGCGGAATCACCTTTTGCTGGTCATCTCCTCGTCGTGCACTGAGGCAGACTCTGGCGATCTGTTGAGCAGCGGTGTTGCAGGGTTCCACACTTTACACTTGTAGCTGAAGCATCACAGCAGGTCTTGCACATCTCACCTCGCGCCCCGGCGCATGAACTTGTGGCGGCGGCTGCTGCCTGGCGAGCGCCAGCACGCACGGCAGCACCGCAGTCGGACCGACTTTCCATGCAGCTCAATCTAGTGCCGACTTCCGCAAGGCCGCAGTGTTACTGCCGCTTGTGCACGTGCAGATGGTGAAGGAGGCGGGTGGCCTGAACATCGCAGACGAGGTGCAGTCGGGCTTTGGCCGGTGCGGCAGCCACTACTGGGGCTTCGAGACGCAGGTGGGTCCCTTTATTTATTTCTTCCCT
>JAABUL010000411.1_pt1 | contig 92157 bp, 109 predicted proteins | sample 5559151 | NCBI WGS metagenome assembly JAABUL01 (sample SAMN10711876, study PRJNA513368) | rock metagenome | isolation source: Antarctica rocks | place: Antarctica: Victoria Land, Pudding Butte sud | reverse complement strand
CGCCGACGGCCACCACAAATACGAGGAACCAAAGACGTTTGCGGATTTCGTGAGGCCGGAGTATCGGTAGAAATGCCAGAAATTGAAGCGGAGGCAGGAGAAGGACCGGGGTGGAGGGGATTGTATCGTTAACAACGGATTGTAGCAAAATTTTCCACGAAACCGGAGACCACAACGCGAACGTCAAGCACACCGGTCCACAATCTCAGTTCATTCATCTCCAGACTTTGGGATTTTCATCTCCATCTTTTTTATATCTATGCGCACCCCAGCAAACTGCCCTAGAAGCCAACCAACCAACCAACCAGCGCACGCTTTGCCCAACCATCTGTAACCAAACGATCCCTAAACCGCATAGCCCTATCTTCCCTCTTCCCTCTTCCCTCTTCCCTCTTCCCTCTTCCCTCTTCCCTCTTCCCTCTTCCCTCTTCCCTCTTCCCTCTTCCCTCTTCCCTCTTCCCTCTTCCCTCTTCCCTCTTCCCTCTTCTCTTCCCTCTTCTCTTCCTCACCCCTCACCCCTTCACCCCTTCACCCTTCCACCCCTTCCCCTCCACCCTCACCCCATCCCAACTTCCCTCCACCCTGACAAAAACGGCAATCTTACGTTTCTTGAAAGTAGATCAGTGCTTTGCTTTTATTTATTTTTTATTTATTTATTTATTATTTATTATTTATTTCTTTTTTTCTATATAGTTTGGTTTGGTTTAAGTAGAAGAAGTAGGGGGAGATGAGTGGGTGGGTGGGAAGATTTGGTGGGGGGGCTGGTGAGGGGATGGTGAGGGGATGGTAGTATAAGGGGGGGATGGTGAGGGAGATTTGATGGTGAGGGATGGTGGGGGATGGGGGGGATGGTGAGGGGGTGGTGAGGGATGGTATTAGGGGGGGGGAGGGGATGGTATTGTAGTATAAGGGGGGGAAGGAGGTTGGTGAGGAAGGTGGAGGATGGTGAGGGGGGATGGTGAGGGAGGGGGGGGGAGGAGAATTGGAAATGGAAATGGAAATGGAAATGAGAGTGGGGTTTGGAAGAGCTGTAGTCTAATCGCAGACCTACTGTACAGTGTTTTGGATTGTTGCTAGTGGTTGTATTTCTTTTTCTTTTTGATGTTTTTGATGTTTTTGTTTTGAATAGACTGGACTATGATTGGAGAGTCTCTCGATACCTAACAATACTGACTCGCTTCGACACCAACAAGGAAACAAAAACCTCCACCAAACTACGCCATTCCCCCAATCTCAACTTCTCAAGCCCTTACTTTCGGTTATTCCCCCTCATCCCCAAGACCTGCACCATCCGCACAAAAATGTTAATAAAATCCAACTCTAGATGAATACTCTCATTCACTACATCCCTCCTCACCATCCCCCTCTCCGCCAGACGCGCATGCTGCAGTATTTTTTGTATATCATACAGCGTGAACCCTCCAAACACAGCCAGGCCACCGTACAGCCAGACCCTCTCGCTCCAGAGTAATGTCCGCGCTGCCGTGGCTGGCAATACTAGGGGCGCGAAACCGCTGACGGCGACAATGGCGACGCCGGCGAGTAGGGGACCACCGAGGTAGAGGTATTTCTCTTGCTTGGCGGTTGCGCCGACAAAGGCAATCGAGCCCATCATGGCGACCGTGTAGAGGCCGGCGCGGGCGAGGAGGGCGGGGTGGAGAAAGAAGAGGGGAGAGAGGATGGCGGCTTGGGAGAGGTTGAAGGTGGACCAAAGAGCGTATTTTTGGACGTAGCTGGTAATGAGAGTCAGCGAAAGACCAGGTCTGGAAGATTAAGGGTGGCGGTTTGGAAGGGGAAAGCTTACTTGTCAGGATGCGTAGCGAACGTGCCATACATAGATCCGATACTCGCAGCCAAGCTGACACCAATAACAACCCATGGGTTCGTGGCCATGAGTCTGTAGCTCCATCCACTGCGGTGCAGAGCTTGAGCTGCTACGCCAATCATACCGAGGCCGAGGCCAGTATGCATGAAAGTTTCGTTGAGATATGACCGCTCATAGGGCGGCATGCCTCCATCCTCACGAGTCTCGCGGTTGAAGACGACATTTGTGGCGACGAGGGTGGCGCCCACGACTGCGGCACCGTAGATGAGACGCTGGTTTAGGTTGCCGGTATTGGGCGCGGGGATGGGGCGGGCGGACTGCTGGTAGGAGCGGCGGAAGGTTTGTTGGATGACTTGGCGGTTTGTGAAGGTGGTGAGTGGGGATGTCTTCGAGAAGGTGGGGGCTTTGAGAGGGGAGGCGTGGAAGGCCCGCGTGGAAAGTGAGGTGGATTTGGGTAGTTGTTTGATTGCTGTGGTGAGGGCGAATGGTCGACGAAGCGCGAACGCCATACTTAATACGCTGTTGTAGCAGTCGGGGTTAATTTAACGTTGAAAGAGAAGAGATGAAGTTGAAGAATCTGGAAGAACTATGAGGTCAAATCTATATCAAGGTAACGTGACTTTCTACGTTGACCGAAGGCTAGCATTTGCGCAGCTAGCTATTTGTGGTCTGTGGTGGTTTGCGGTCTGCAGTTTGCGGTTTGCGGTTTGCGGTTTGCGGCGCATGAGCACTGTATTTCTACTCAGTGAGTCAGTCTGCGGGGTAAGGTAAATACTCTGTTGGTATCTCCTGTCTATAATGTTTCACAAGATGCGCGACCGCTCGTCAACGAGTCCATACATCCTCCAGCCATGGTCACCTTCAACAGCCTCAACCCCTTCGGCACAAGCAACCTCCCGCCACCAAGCAAGATCATCTCTCTGCGGGTTTACCCCATAAAGTCATGTCGCGGCTTCGAAGTTACTCATACTACTTTAACCAAACGCGGACTCGAACTCGATAGGCAATGGATGTTTGTCGACGCCTCGACTAGGAAGTTCCTCACTATCCGGGATATCTCCGAGATGACCCTCGTGCGGACCTCCCTCAGCTTTGACGGAAGTCTTTTACAAGTAAGGATTGAGGGTACGAACAAGAGCGTTGAAATACTGGCGCACCCAAGCCAAGAGTGGCTGGAGGAAAATACCAAGCTTGTCCCTGCGAAAGTGTGGAGCGCAGATACCGATGGCTATGAGTATTCAGATGATGTCAATGGCATCTTCTCGGACTTCTTTGGGCGGAAGGTAGCCCTCCTCATGAAAGGACCTACACCACGGATCCTCTCTGGTAATGGAGCACCTAAATTCCTAGGGCGGACAGAAAGCACTCAATTTGCAGACGGTGTGTATATATCACCCTTACTCTTCTACACAGCCTCCTCAAAACTCCACGATACTAACTCTACCCTAGTCCTACCAGTCCAAATCGCCTCCCAAGCCTCCATCGACGAACTCAACACCCGCCTAAAAGCCCGCGGCCACTTCCCAATCACTATAGAGCGCTTCCGCCCTAATATAATCATCTCCGGCACCACCCCTTGGTCCGAAGACACCTGGTCCGTCGTCCGCATCAACGGCGCCGTCTCCTCTTTACCATCCTCCACTCCATTCCTCCACTCCTCCGCCCTCGACCTCAACGTCGCCTCCCGCTGTGCGCGCTGCCAAGTCCCCAACGTCGATCCCGACACTGCGGAGAAGAACAAGCACGAACCGTGGGATACGTTGGTGTCGTATCGGAGAGTGGACGAGGGGATCAAGTATAAGCCTTGTTTTGGGATGTTGTGCGTGCCGAGGAATGAGGGGGCGGTGGAGGTGGGGATGAGGTTCGAGGTTTTGAAGGTTACGGAGGAGCATTTTTACCAGAAGGGGATGTGAGGGGGGGTGATGAAGGGGTAGGTGGGGAGGCTTTGGTAAAGGCTAGGGGGTGGGCAGAAAAAGCGTAGACAATAGCCGGCTTACGTAGATGTAGCTATATAGATCGATAGACTTTCTCGATTTCCGGAAATAGTATAACCGTCAATTCGGGTTCAATTACATACACATCACAAATTACTTACAGAATCGAACAACAAGTATAGGAAAACACATCATTCTTTGACCTCTCCATACCCAAACTGCCACTGGCAATCAATTCTCGTTTACTAATATTTAGCACCCCCTAATGCTGAAGAAGTTTGTATAGGCATCAAAAATCCCAGAGCAAAAAGCTATCGACATCCCTTTTCTTATGCTACAAAGATCTTCCCCAAGCTGTGATTCGCTTTATGCGTAAAACCCTGGATTTTGACATAGCTGAACATTCATGCCTATAACCGCTCGTCCCATATGTATGCTACATACGATTGTACGCCCCTTTCCGCCTACCTGAACCCATATGTATCTCAGAATCATGAACTTTGTGTAAAAATCCGCAACTCCTATGTCCAGAGCTCCACTTAAGGATTATGAAAAAGCCTGCTAGCTTCCGTCCCTCACTGTCCCGTATCAAAAATCATCAACGGCCACGGCTGCCCTGTCGTATTCATCGTCTGGGGCATATTCGCTGTAGGCACATGGCCAATAGCTCCCTGATCGCTCCTTCCCCCAAGCTGCATCAGCGCGCTGGCAGAATTAATATACTCCTGCGGCTCCAGGTTGCTGGCCACGTTGCCCGCCCACTGACGCCACGATGACTGGCTGCCCGTGCTGTAGAGGTTGGCGGCTGCGTAGCTGTTGTCGTTGGTAGTGGGGGTGTTGGAGTAAAGGTAGGCGTTCGCGGCCGCGGCGGTTGCTTGTTGGGGGGTTGTGTGTTGGTGGGAAGCGGAAGTGAGGACGGAGGCGGGGTAGGTGGACGTGTCGAAGGAGTTGGGGTTGGAGACATAGGGGGCGAGGCCGGAGGAGGTAGGTTCGGGGTAGGAGTATTGTTGTGTGTTGTAGGTATCGGACGAATGGTTTGTCATGCCAGGGTCGTTCGAAGACGGGTAAGTGTTCCCCGTGTGGTTGCCATCGAGGTTGTTATTTGTAGTGGCACCGTTGCTTGTTTCGGTGTACGACGCATATGCGTTCTGGTGACTGTAGGTATCTGGGTTAGGGACGAGGGCATGATTTGGGGAGACGCGAGGAGAAGTTTCATGCTCTGTGGTAGAAAGCGCCGTAGAAGCGGTCTTGGATGCCAGATGTTGCGAGATCATGTCGAGGGTGTTATCAACGGTAACGCGCACTGCTTCCTGAAGGCGTTTTCCGGAACCTGCACTATCATCAATATCTATCTCGGCAGCTGTACGGTAAAAGTGAAACATACCTAGCAGTCTGCCTACATCACCCATGATGCTTAACCAAGCGTCCATGTCCTCCCGCAGCGTTGCAAAGTCCGCGGACGTTATGCGGTCTCTTCGCTCCCAATAGCCGAACAAAGTCGTAGAGATAGCAAGAACGTATAGCGCTCCAGTCTGCCAATTTGTGTCCAGACTTTTGTAAGCTTGAATTTGTTTGACATGGTTAAGCATCTTCTTGGAAACATCCATACAGATAGCAAGGTTCTCGTTGTTGAACTCCGGATTCGTAGTGAGGGATAAAGATGGATGACGGAGTAAGAGACGGAACTCAAGCTCCCAGACGTTCATGTATTGAGAATGCACACGACCTTCCTCGTCATTGGAGGCTGATCGAGCGATCAGCTCGCGCGGGCACTGCTCGCAGCACTGGCGTAGACGATTTTCGAGTCGTAGGACGGTTTCAATGTAAGATTGTGGTGATCTCTTCACAGCATAGATATTATTGTACAAGTCCATAAAGATAGGCTCGATCTTGAAGACCTCGATACCAACAAGGAAAGTGCACTTCCCTGGTCGTGACGTATCAATTCCTTTCTCACTGAGTAGATCGTCATCGATTCCTTCAGGGAGCTCAACATCAAAGTCGTCAACGGCGATGGCCATGGGACGTCCAAGCTTGCCAGAAATGATAATATGGATAGAAAGTATCGACCAGAAGATACGCTTTCGCATCTCGATCTCCAGAACACTTCTCTTGGGGTTTGTGGGCGCCCACCTTCTGGAAGACCTATGCAATCCGAGCTCAATCGCTAAATTGAATGTTGTAGTGGTCATCATCCAGCAAGCCCCAGGTTTGGGAAAACTACGAAGATGCAGGGATATCATAGTCAAAGCTTGCACGTCATGCATAGTATGGCTAGCCATTAACTGAGGGAAGAATCCTAGAGCGTAGTGATAGTGGAGGTTCGAGGTATTGTTGAGCTTATTCTGCTCGTCAGCATTTTCCCAATTGCGCGCTGCGCACTGATAAAACATAATCGCGAACATCATGTGAACCAACACCGTATCAGCCGCTGATGGTTCGTAGTGGTCTTTTGTGTCGTATATTCTTGATAGCTACGGAAAGTCAGTAAAGTTTGACTACAAAAGGTAAGCGCCAGGAGGAATATTTATCCTACCATTGACATGAATGACGGCTTATGCAGGAATGGTAGGTATGGGTTGATCACTCTGAAATACCATTGAGCGTACGTAAGTCCCTCTTTCTTTGGCGGCAGCGAAGGTTTTTGTGGCTTTGGATTCGCACTGAAAGCAGTACGGATAAAGGCGTGATAGGACTTGTTGTAGACAGGCTCGTCTTGTGGTCTTGACGGGTCGGGGTCATCAAGATCGGCGGACATGTAGTCTGCAAGATCTATCTCCATTCCCAGTACGCTGAGCGCAGTCCCACGGATAGAGCTCAGAAACGAGTCACCGGAGGATACACCCAGGTAGTTGTCACCTGCAAGACCACTGCGGAATTCTGGGAGACGAAAGAGATTCGAGTCCGGCTCCAGTACCGTAGAGGATCCATTTGGTATAGGGTTGACTTGCGTTGCACTGCTTTTCGTTGGATTACCAACGTGGCTATTGCTTCCCCACCGCTGATGGTTTCTTCCACTCCCTTGAGATTGGCTCCACTGTTCCAGAGGCGCAGTCACAGATTCAAGATAAGTGTCAGTAGGCTTAAGATCAACACCCATGGAGATCAAGCGGCTCTGGAGTTCACGGTTGTGGGCCTCCATCTCCTGCACCCGGCGCTCAAGGCTTTGCACATACCCTCGTGTGGTGGCAACGCCAGTGATCCGGTCGGTGGTCCTACATGGCGATTGGTTCTGCATACACGGCGAGCAGCCCTCCGGGAGGTCATCGCAGCGCATCTTACGAATCTGGGAAACGTAGTAAGTATATAACTCCTAGATCTAGAGGACTGATCAGATTTCCTTACCCTGCACCTGTCGCATGCCTGCCCAGTGCGGTTCGACGCTGAGAGCTTCTTCTTAACATCATTGCTGTAATCGGCAGTCGAGCCCTCTGCCTTGGTCTTGGACACTTTGATGCTATTCAAAGGTGGCCCGTTGTCCGGGGCTTGCCGTTTAATAGGCATCTTCCGAGGAGCTTGCCGTTGGATTGGAACAGGCTCTCTAGAGGTTAGTTTTACTGGCCGGCCGTTTCGAAGTACTCCTGGTGGCGTTCTTGCCTTGGCTGCTGGAACATCTGGCTTGCCATGGAAGGACTCGGGTTGTTACAAAAGGCAATGTCAATCTACCTACCTCTCTTTTAGGCTGTTGCACTCAGCCGCTAACATGAGCACCATGTTTTGTATTACTCGCTTATTGCGGTCGCCTAAAGTGGGACGACAAAGCTTATCTAATCCTAAGACGTGTCTAGCTCTACTCGTACAGTTGCCTCAGGACCTCAGACGTGTGGGGGGCTAAGCCCCTGCAGGTTAGCGTTTTGCTTACGAAAGCTGCGCCTGCACTGAGCTCGCGAAGTAAGCAGAGCTAACCCGAAGGGGCTTAGCCACGCACGTCTGAGGTCCTGTTTGCAAGAGGCATATTGCTAATCATTCAAAGTAGATTCAAGTACACAATATCTACTACCGCCCAAGATTTATGGCAGACCTTCAAACTCTCCGGCTGGCCCACCTACCTACAGATCTCTTAGTTCACGTGGCTCTATATCGAGATCTTAAAAATGCTCCCTTCCTCCGCCAGCAGCTTCTTAATGGGAACAACGAGTACGAATATGCACTTGTAGATGCCAGTGTAGTAAGCAGAGACGGTAGTTGACACCTTCCTATATCTGCTGAATGGTTTTTGTTTAGATCATCTCGACCACCCATGCCCTCGCAGCTGTGTTTAGAGCTGCAAATGATTTTCAGAACAAGCGTCTCAAATCACGAAATGTCCATTCAGAGATTGTCTTTTCGTTGAGCCCGAATAACAATGTAAGGTTATCCATGGACGATTTTCCAATTGGCTACGTTATTTTCACTTTCTCACTCAACTAAATTCTCTTCTCCCTGTGCCGCAGATTGCAGAATCCTTTCGTAGATTTGGCATCACAGATACGACATCAAATCTTCTAGTTATTAAACTGTCTACCTCGTCTGAGATCACCCATGAAAAGGTGCAACAGCACCTGAGGACTGCCGTTGAAGGCACGGCTGTCGAATTCTCGGATGCAGAATTGTCCAAGATGACTGATATGGCGCGGGTAGAGAAAACCTACAAGATCAACTCTCACCCCCAAGTTGTGGGTAAGGAAGCGAGTTGCAAGGGGACTGTGAAGGCGGAGACAGAGAAGAATGAGCTTGAAGTTATTGTGTTGGGAATGATGGCCTTGAGAGGGGCGAATTGAGGTCTTCTCCATCCGTAAGGATGGAGATGAATATCGAATTTACACGCTGCTATGGTAGAACTATGTGAATTCATAGGAGAGCGATGGTTCTTTGTAGAAAGCAACGGCTTGTTGACAATACCTCGCCACAGACCAGAGGCACGATCAATCACATTTGCCATGGCGTTGACTACCTCAGGAGCATGGTCAGGCGTTGTATGGAGAGACATTGAATGCGTTGGAGATCCCACGTCACACCTCTTGGGACCCATTCATGGTTCCTCCGCTCTTCGATTCTCTACATATCGTGTATTGTGTATACGTCGATGTGTTGGAGTCACCATCCATCTAGGCATTGTCTTTTCTGATTTACGGTTATTAATTTCCAATATTGACAAACTTTTGTTTCTACATTATTTTCAGCAATGATATCTAATTGCTGCCAATGTGAGATTGACAACAGTACAGCGAGATCAATCTACAAATTTGTATAGCTTCAATTGACTAATCGCAGATGATGAAATTGATTTGAGACTACTTTATGATTTTCTGAAATCCAGGCTAACTTTTGCTGAGGTTCTCAGTAAATCCGAGCCCGCAATATAGCTACCGTCGCAACAATCCGAGCTCTCATAACCTCGTCACAAACAACGGTCTCTCATCTCAAAGTCCAGCCCAATATAACACTCTTCAGTGGTTTCCAAGGTTCGGGAGCCTATGTTTGGTCGCACTTCGTCATAAAACTCGAAGCTCGGTTGCGCTTTACTGGACTCTCCTACCGCACCGAGGCTGGATCGCTGTTGAAAGCTCCGAGGGGCAAATTTCCCTACATCGCAATTTCGAGGAAGGACTCTGATGGTTAGGCTCCAGTCACCCCAATGATTCTTGGGGATTCTACGCTCATTGCCGAAAGATTCGTAAAGGAGGGCGTGTTGGATGACCTCAATGCCAAGCTCTCTCCAACGGAGAAAGCGCATGATTTAGCACTCAGAGCCCTGCTGGAAGAGAAGCTGTATTTCTACCAGGTGGGTGTGCTCGTCCAAATGCTTTCCCATGCCTACCGCCAGCTGAATTTTACCTGTCATCAAGTACAAAAACTGACACTCGACTACCCAACCCCTAGTGCTACGAAGGATGGCACGAGAACTATTACACCACGCGATCACCTAATTGTAAAGTGGAACGTACGCAGTGCAAACAAGTGCCCAAGCTATGAACCCGAACAGAACCGTGTCCGCCTTAGACGGCCCATTCCCTCCCAAGACCCAAAACGTCGTGTCATTGGTGCCGGTCTCTGTATTCTTCCTTCTCGACGCAACGAGAAGCGCATCGACATTCTCCCAGATCTGCTGCCTAAACGAGCTGATCTCTTCCGCGGAGTACCGCCCGGTACCCTGACCATACAGAATCTGGCTGATTTTGCGGTAGGTGAGCAGACCAACAACGAACTGGACAGGGTAAGGCAGCGTTGAGAGAATGTGTGGTTCGTGATTATACTGATAGTTCTTGCTAGGGCGCCTGAGACGCAGAAGATGGTGCGAAGCTCCTCCGCACTGGTGGACTATGCGCGAAGGATCCATAACCGTTACTTTCCAGATTATGCCTGCTGGGACTAGGAATGCACTGTATTAGGCACAGTATTCACTGATAAACAAGGGTTGAATGCTTTTCAAATCCCAAATAGTCATAGCTAATTTATATTTGTTCATATCGGAATCTCTTCGAAGCCTTTTATCTATTCCTGACATTTTCAATACTCTCGATGGAATTGATCTTTCGAAGAGCACAAATGCTTGAGTCTGTTATATGCATACATCTTGGCATGAACTACGTTAAACAAGGGAAGGACTTGTTCTGCTGTAAAGAGATTTGAAGCACCGCTACCAGGAAAGGTACAGGGGGAAAGTGGCCAGAAGGTACGGGTCCTTCAGACTGATTTCGTTGAATGAATACCAACTTCTCGTCGCGTTTTCCGCGGTTTCGTTCCATCATATCCGAAATCGACAGATCATACTACCTGTTTGTGAGACCGAATAGGTTTAGCAAAAAAGTTAACTGCTCCTCTGACGGCATAATGTCACTTTGGGTCTCTATGATGGTTTAGGTAACTTCTTGACATTTGTGTTAGTTGTCATTCGTGCGGAAGTGGAAGACTATAAGTCAACGTTGTACGGAGGAGCAGATAGCGAACTCGATATCTTTGGTAATCCGTAATGTGATGGGTGATATCGAATAACTACCAGGTTGGAGGTCGTACAGGACCTGTTAGCTACCTTAGCGAAAATAGCTGGGATTGCTTTACCGTAACCACACCGTAGTGACACCGTAATGAAATTGATCGGTAAACTTGATTTAATACGGCCCCGAAACAGTCCTGCGATAGAGCAGATGACTCGATTAAACCGTTCTTAATAAATATACCGTTACGAGTAATTAACCGTTCACTCCTTATTACTACTTTGATACCGTTATCGCAAATAACTGTAATTATAAGCGCAGAGATAAAATATCCCGTTCCGTATTTTATTACATGTAGAATACACAGGATGTCATGTAGAATATACAGGATGTGCATGTTGTACACACGTCTTTAACGTTGCACACGTGAACGCATACGTAACGCTCTCGCGAGTAAATCGTCTGAATCGCTCGATTTTACATTTTAAAATTAAAAAGCGTTGATATTTTTCATAAATCTGAATTGCCGAGTGTATATCTTGGCATTTTTTAATAGTATTCCACGGTAAAAAAACGATAACGGTGTCAAAAGAATTTCGTTTATTTCTTGTAAACCTCTATTTAATCAAACCGTAATAATATCGATATTTATAAAGAACAGTAATTTTAGTTAATCGATAGCTTTAATCGACAGTATTTACCAGTATACTAATACAGTGACAGTACGAGCTACACTACCATCACCGAAGCGTTACAGTTAAAGCAAATCATAGATGTTCGCTAAGGTACCTTACTATGGTTGACATACTGCGCACTACGCCCTAGTAGAGACCTTTACACTTTAACCCCACGGGATCAGCGAATCAGCACTGATTTGCAACAACTGCCGACAGAGCAATATTCCTCAATTCCTCAGCTCAACCAATTGTCTCACGCTGTCCTGTCAGCTTGGGCACCGTCATCCTCTCCCTCTCTCTCCAGTCTCCACACGCGGCTGAAAAGACTGATCGACTGATTGACGATCTCCACGCGGTTCAAGCGTCATCCGTTATCTATCCGGTACCTTAACCCGAGCCCCGTTTCGCTACTACAGAAGACTTGAAACATGAGCACTGACTGCTCCCTGGGATGGCCTGAAAAGCTTCCGCAGCTTCTTGCGTCTTCGCGTGCATGACACACTTCCTTGTCGTGCAGGGCAAGGGCAACTGCAAGTGGCGACTAGGTAGCCTTTAATTCAATTTGAATTCTCAATCGCGCGCCTACAGGAGAGATTCTGCCTTGTTAGCCAGCTGCCCTCGGGGACTTCTACATCCCAGAAATCCACGAGGATAAGGGCACTTTGGTTCTGTAGCGGGCGCTGTGTATTGTGGAAAGCAACCGTTGAAGCTATTAGAGGCACGTCCATTCGATGCTGTGAGATTTTGAGGAGACAGCTAATCATACAGTAAGCCTTGTAGCCTTTGGCGAGTCTATAAAGGTTTTTATTCATTAGCGCCGACGCTGTTTGATTCCTCCCAGCATACCATCCGAGATTACCAAGAGAAGAAGCCAGTGGATGCGCATACACCAAGAGATGTTACCGAGTCATCGGTACTCTCCTTCCTACTTCAAGGCAGCTTTGACATTTTACCTCTCCTTCCTAGTCACCACCTACTATGCGGCGCCACAGGACCAGTGCTGGAGGCACTGCATTTGCCACCAAGGCAAACGCAGCACCTATCCCGGATACTCTCTCGTTGATTAGGACGTTCAATTCAGAGACAAATCCGTCAAGACCAATCCGACCCTCACCATTGACTGCATCCACCATTCATGGCATGCCATTGGACATGCTTGACCGGATAAGAAATTTCCCGCTTTTCCTCTCCGCTCCTGATAGCTTCCTTGCGGCCATAGGGAAACATCTGCGACCTCAGCTGCATTCACCACATGACTATATACTCACAGAAGGTGACGACGCCAAAGCAATGTATTGGTTGGTGCGCGGAGCAGTTGCCGTAACTTCAAGAGATGGCGAAAGTACCTATGCTGAGTTGAAGCCTGGAGCCTTTTTCGGAGAGATAGGCATCCTCATGGACATACCTCGAACGGCCACGATTATAGCACGTACCAGGTGCATGTTGGTTATCTTGAAGAAGGAGGACCTTACCAAGGAGCTGCCTCGATTTCCAGAAGTAGAACGGGCCATCAGAGATGAGGCTGCGGAGAGGCTGTCGATACTGCAACGAAAGAAGCGCGAAAAGCTAGCTACAACCCAAAAGGGAGCTACAGGGGCTACGGGACGGGGCAAAAGAGCTCGTGATGGTGAGGATAATGAAAACGGCGATATCGTAATGGCAGACAGTCATGGGACCTATTCCAACGGAACACAGATCAACAAGAAGCGGAAATCACCATCGCCTGGTCTTGTCGAAGCAGCAGCCTCCAGTGCTCTCGGTGATGGACTGGTCAACGTAAGGCAATTGCTTAGGGAACTCCCTCTATTTTCGGGGCTACCCAACGAAATTCTACATTTCCTTGGACTGAACGCTCAGCCGTGCAATTATCCGCCGTTTACGGACATCATACAGCAAGATTCGCAGGGTCGTGAGGTTTTCTTTATAGTACGAGGAGAGGTTGAAGTGATTGATGAGAATGTTCCGGTTCAAAACCAACGACTTCTCCCAAACGGAGCCGGAAGGAAATTAAAGCGTGGTCTACAAGTCAAGGCCCGCTTAAAACCGGGACAATATTTCGGGGAAGTTGCTAGTCTCTCACTTGCGCCTCGTCGGACTGCTACTGTTCGATCAGTAACCTCTGTGGAATGCCTCATGATTACTGGAGATGTCCTTTCGAATTTTTGGATGAGATGTCCCCCAGCCCTCAGAAAACAGGTCGAAATGACCGCAAAACAGAGACTGCAGTCTAAGTCAGACAATGACGTTGTCATGACAGACATTGGAGACTCTACACCTCCTATCGATGAGCTTGCCATTGCGGACAGGTCACCAAAACCAGGGCGGAAGAAATCGGTCCCTAAAGTAACATTCACTCATAGTAAGACAGAGAGCCCTCATAAGCCCAGCCGTATCGAGGACCGTTCCATCATGGAACCTGCAGATCCTGATCCATTTCTGAACGTTGATTTGGATAATATTCGCTCAAGGTCTAGACGAGGATCTCTGGCGCCTCCAACCCCTGAAGGCGGACAATCCAATGGCAAGGAAACCCAGGAGAGGAGGTCTTCACCGCCAGGCGCCCGCTCAGTAACTGCACCGTCTTCGAAATCCAAGCCTGTGTTTACCACACCAGATTTTCGTGGGAAGTCTAAACGGCCCAAAACACTACGACGTCGACCAAGTGAATTCAGTCAAGGATCACTGCCAGACAACATCCTTATATCTATTTTCAGGCATCTTGAACTGCACCACCTAATGCGATTACGTTTGGTTTCATTGCACTGGTCGAAGATCCTGAAAGGGTCACCAGAGCTGTTGCAGACGCTAAACCTTGCAATGTATAATCGAATTATCACGGACGAGATCCTCATCAACCGGATCTGTCCCTTTGTGGGAGCTCGGCCTCGAGCCATTAATATCAGTAACTGCTTTCATATCACGGATGAAGGCTTTGCAGCACTCGCAACAACATGTGGTGCTAACGTGGTCTCTTGGAAGATGAAAAGTGTGTGGGATATTACGGCACAAGCAGTTCTAGAAATGGCAAACAAAGCTAAGAATCTTGAGGAGGTTGATCTGAGCAACTGCCGCAAAGTCAGCGACAACCTTCTGGCTCGTGTGGTAGGCTGGGTTGTTCAAGGATCCCCTGGTAATATCGCTCATCAGAATTTGCACGGCCGACAAGCAGCTGCAAGATCTGTTGGTGCGCCAGTACCGCCGCAACCGCCACCAGGAACAGTTTTTGGTTGCCCGAAGCTCAAGAAACTAACACTCTCGTATTGCAAGCATGTGACTGATCGGTCCATGGCACACATGGCTTATCATGCTGCATCAAGGCTAGAGCAGATAGATTTGACGCGGTGTACGACCATTACCGACCAAGGGTTTCAGCATTGGGGCCAGTTCCAATTTACGAAGCTGACCAAATTATGCTTAGCCGACTGCACGTATCTCACCGATAATGCTATTGTATATCTGACAAACGCGGCGAAGGGACTACGAGATCTTGACTTGGTATGTCCTGCCCTGAAGTTCTGCTTCAGATCCTCTCTAACATAACCACAGTCCTTCTGCTGCGCTCTATCAGATACCGCCACCGAGGTCTTGGCGCTTGGCTGCCCGCAGTTAAGGAAGCTTAACCTCTCCTTCTGCGGCAGTGCCGTCTCAGACTCATCCTTGCGCAGCATTGGTCTTCACCTGCTCGAACTGCACGAGCTATCAGTCAGAGGCTGTGTCAGAGTGACCGGAGTTGGTGTTGAGGCCATTGTAGATGGGTGCCACAAGCTCAGTGCATTTGATGTCAGTCAGTGCAAGAACTTGAACAAATGGCTCGATGCTGGCGGGATGCAAAAATTTGCAAAAAGAGTTCGTTTCCAGACAGTCGCAGGACCTGCGAACAAGGCCCGGTGACATTAGTATTGGGGACTCAAAGACTAATCGGCTTCGTCATCGCGTTTAGCTCGGGTCGGGTTGGGTTGGATCAGAATCTTGGCGATGTTTTTGCATTTACAGTGGAAAGAGCTTCTTGAATTACGATGCCATGATATAGGACGGACGTATTTAGGACTTATAGCCATCAAGGATATAATTTTGATTCTTTCATGAGACTAACAAACTGCTTGATGCGGCTCTCCAACGCTTGAGAGTGGTGTACTTACATATTGACCACACTGGAAACACTGTGGTAGATACAAAGGGCAGCAGGAATACTGTACAAACCTTCTAGGAGAACTGTACTTCTTCCGAACAACATGAGAAGCACGCACTACAAATCTCAGCAAGAGCTTGTGTAATCACAAACCATACCGTCGCTCAACATACCCTTGAAGGAAATAGCCCACAATGTAGATATTAGCAGATTTTTACTACGCGTGGGAAGCACTCCTGCTGTTCGTCCCTGTTTCGGTTTCAGCGGTTACGAGACGTTTAATGGTCGTCGAAAGACGAAACAATGTACCATGAACATAGTCTCATAGCGATCTTCATAAGCGTAGCGCTCATGCGTTGCTTCTTATCTTACTGGTGCTTGAGAAACGATTCTTGTCTCATATGATGATCTTTTGGTAAGGGGTATCATCTGGATGTGGACGGAGTAAACAAAGTTTGCCTAGCAACAACCGCGGCACCTTGTTATTCCAACCTCGTCAATACAAGTCACGATGTCGAACATCCAAGGGAGCTGAAGGCGAGTGCACAATCACTGGTTCCTAAGTCTGACGTGCCTTCCCATCCTCCTGCGCAATTCGCGCTCCGCCGCTATGGCAGCCACAAACCCTATTCTTCTTTCGTCCTCGCCATCACATTCGATAATCTCAACTACTCCTCCACCCGCCTTGAACGCCGCCATGTCCTCTTCCCCTGGACTACCGTCTCCTTCTCAGCTATTTGTGAAGAACACCTTATGCCTAGCGACAGGCAGTAAGGTGGGTCCAGGGCCGAAGGGGACTGTGTTGGGATTCGCGAGCGCATCGAGTCTTCTACGTCAAGCATATCCGGAAGAAGGATCACGGTCTCCGCGGATTCCTGTAAGAGCAGAACTTGCCGAGAAGAAGAATCAGCAGAGCTGTGACAAGCCAGCTTCAAAGCGGAAAAAGGCAGCCGTCCGGCGAGAAGAGGAGGAGGGCATTGTGTCTAAAAAGCCGAGAGCGCCACGAAAGAAAGTCACAGTGAGAGAATCCAGCAACGAGACCCCTATTGAGGCCAATAAGCCTCATGCAGTAGAGCGAGTTGAGGCTTCTGAAGTGCATGTGGTGGAGAAGAGCCGCACGAAAAGGCGCAAGGACGAAGCACAGACGAAGATCAAGAAGACTAAGATAACTAAGCCTGGAGCTATTAAGGATACCGCCAAGGCGACAAAGACGGCCAAAACACCGAAATCAAATAAAGTCAAAGAGACCGAAGAGTCAGGTAGCGTAGCACTGATCAAGAAAAAAGAGGCGTCTGAGGCGAGCACAGAGCCTCTGAATTTGGAAAGGGCTGTCAAAAGGAGAAGAGACTGGACACCTACGAAGGATACTTCTTTAAATTTAACACGCTTGGTAGATAACAAGGTACTGTCTGATATATCTATTACAATCCAAACTCCTCTAAAGAACAACTTGCCTGCTAGCCAATTTGGGAACGTTTTGGGAGATTTTGGATATGTTCAGCCGAGCCATTCCTCAATGCCTGCGCCTGCAATCCTACGGGACGTCAATGGTAAGGGCTCGACTAAGAGGCGGAAAGTGGAGCTTCTTAATACAACCATCTGCCCACCCCCTCAGCCAGTGAAGGCGAAAAGAAGTACTTCGCCCAAGAAGAAGCCCCAAACTATTACAGAGAAGGCAACAGCTCCATTCGCTCCCCCTGCGCCGCAGATTACCTCGCCCTTATTACAACATCTTGCTGCTTCGGAACCTCAAAGCAATACTGATGCCGGACCTCTCAATCTTGCGAGCACGTCAGACAGAGAAAAGCAACGCAAGTCACCTGTGAGAAAGGTCAGAAAACCAAAAGCTGCCACTACCAAAGTGAAAAAGCAGACTTTCAAAGCACCAATTCTTCTATCGCCTGAGTCGGCTATAAAGTCTGCCAAGGATCAAGAGCTAGTTTTTGGTACTTGCAGCCAACTTGAGAGCGAAGAATCTCCGACATTCATCAGAGATCTACGAAAAGCAATTGAAGTGTCAGAAACGATGGCTGAGCCGATCATTACTAGTCCAACTATTTCCAAATCCACAGGCATAATGTCAGGCTCATCTACGAAAACCAACGTAGCTTCATACGTAGCTTCCAGGAATCTATGGTCGGTTGCGTCTAGGGACTCAGGTGGCTCATTGCTACATGCCGAAGTGGTAAATCTTGTAGATTCGCCGTTGCCCAGGCAGATGCGTATGGTTGAAGGTGTATCTCCACTTTCGAAGCCAGTGTCTTTAGATGCTCATGTGGCTTCGGTTGAAGCCGAGGTCGAGTGGAATGTCCCCGAGGACCTTTTCGGACCTCGTGAGAAAGGCGTTGAAAGACCATCAATAGTTGAACAAGGCACGGCTGCTACTGAACAAAGTATACCTAAAACTGTGGCTGAGGAATCATTAAACGGACGTCCAAGGAGCCGCTCTCCAGTCAAGAAAACCAGGAAGAGTGCTGTCCCCTCAAAACCTGGAGCAAGTGCTGCTAAATCTTTGCCAGAAGGAATGCCCAACTACCAAGGGTTTACAACCACCGACCTTGCCAAAGCAGTTGCCTCGTATGCCTTCAAGCCCATCAAGAAAAGAGAAGGTATGATAGATCTCCTGGAAAGATGCTGGGAGAGCAAGAATCGAATAGCTCTTCAACCATTACCTCCCAACATAAACGTACCACAGCCGCCAACTGCTGAGGCGATGATCCTAGAGGCGCTCAAGCAAAGCAGCTCGCCCCAGAAGAAAGGAAGACCACCTAGAGCCACCATTCCAGTCACGACTGAAGTTACAGCCGCTTGCAATCCGCCTGCCAAGAAGCCACGAGGCCGACCTCGCAAAGCGTCAATAGACGCACCATCACCCAGACAGCGTCCTACAACATCGTCAAGAAAAGCTCCAACCCTTACTAAACCTCGCCGCTCCAGCACCCCAGCCCTCGTCGACGAAATATCCGACTCGGACTCTATTCCCCCCACCCCTTCTCCACCCCGCCGCCGCTCCTCGAAAACACCCTCCACCCTCCCGCTGTCCCCAGCAAAACCCAAAATCTTTCTTCCCACCACTGTCACCCCCTCTTTCTCATCCTCGCCAGATATCCTCCACTCCATCACCCTCGCCATTACCTCGCACCCCCCAACCCACAACCCGCTCAACCTCACCTACCACGAAAAAATCCTCATGTACGAACCCTTGGTCATAGAAGATCTGACCCGCTGGCTCAATGAAGATGGGCTGGGAAGGGTGGGTGTGGATGAGGAGGTCGGGGTGGGGAAGGTGAGGGAGTGGTGTGAGGGCGGGAGTGTTTGTTGGGTTTGGAAGGGTGGCTGGAGGGGGAATAGAGTGGGAAAAGAGTAAGGAGTTGGGGGGGCAGGGGGTAGCTTGGGTTTTGGAATGGATAGGGGTTGGTGAGAAGGTGGTTGGATGCTTTGGTGTTGAGGTTAGGGCTGGGCTGGGGTGCTGGATGCTGGATGCTGGATGCTGCCGCGCTTATGCATCTCTTTGAATTCTTAATGCCTTGGCTGTAGTACTCTTAGCTCGATGTGAGCTGTGTATGGGTGGCTTGAGTACGATGCCGAGTACGATGACTATAGAAGAGGATAGAGTAACCAGATATCCATGTGTTAACACAGTAGGATTCTCTTTCCGTTGTGATCCGGTAATAGATACCCCAACTGCCAAACTCCCACCATAACCCCCCTCGCTCTGCTCGAAAAAAAATCGATGCCACGGTCCTTCGTCTCCTTACTCCCAAGGCAAAGTCCCCCTCTAACCCCGCATTCTATCAACACAAACACCAGCTCCCCATCTCCAACACACAAACACCCTCACTTCAACCCTACTTCAAAGCCTCTCGACGCTCCGTACCGGCGTCGAGGATGTCGAGGCGTAGGTGTATGCTTGGAAGGGGATGTGGGAAGGGGATGCGGTGGTGGGTGTAGGTTTGTAGTGGAGGGGGGCAATGGCGGGCGTTCCCTTTTTTTGTTTTTGTTTTTTGGACTCTGGAGTTGGAGGAAGGATTACTGTAGAAAAGAGAGGGTCTGATAGAGTCGTGCTGGAGGGGTTGTGGGATTTTGTGTTTCAGAGCCATCTAAGCTTTTTTTTCTGGAGAGTAAGTAGGATTTTGTGAGTAATTTTGTATTGTGAATGGGAATATGATACAGTGGTGGGTTTTGATGGAGGAGGCTGACAAGGGGACATAAGAGGAAGGAAGTGAGAAACCGAGCGCGGTTGAGTAGTTTGTATGGTAGAGAGGGGCGGAATAAATATAGGAGTGATTGTTGGGGTGGGAGAGCTTGTGATGGAAATGCTGAGAGTTTGATGTTTAGTTTTGGATGCCCTTACTTTTGTGCACACCGCACTATTCCTTATCTCTAGCCCTTGCGAGTTGGCGATGTGCGATGTTCCTAGGTCTTGGGGTTCCGTGATCAAATAACATTGAGGGTGAGGAGTTGGAGTTGGCGGACTTGGGCGTTGAGAGGGGCCTCAAAGGGAAGGGTCAGAGTAGCAAGATTTGTTTGATGTAGATGTAGGAGGTCATTCCACGTATTCTGACAGTAGAGAGGTAGCTTGCTTGGTTATGATAAGATGTTTTATGGCAAATCTACCTATACCCAGCTGGTTTGCATGCTTTCTAGGAAACAGATTTACTATTCGGCACCATCTAGCCTCCCAATAAACAAGCAAGCAAATACACCCTTTTCATGCAAAGACAAGCTCTGAAAATGTTGGGTAATAGAGGAAATTGATATTGAAAGTCCTGCCTTATACATGGCGGGAGTTGAAGCCGTGTACCCAGTAGAAGGAACCACAATTCTTGGCAATTGACGCAGTCCTTTGGTGCGGAACAACCCTATCAATACCAAGGTGGTGGACGGCCATAATAATCATCAGCGTACCAACATCGGCGAACGGGCCGGTATGCTGGTACTAGGTATACCGGGCGTTCGATGACGGACGGAGCAATGACCACAGTATGATTCGATGATCCACCTTGAGTTGATCCACCAACGACAGCCGATTTCCCGTCGCCTGTCGATTGGCCATCACGCGGGGTTCCGCCAGTGCGTGTGGTTCCGCCCGTGTGTGTGGCTCCACGGTCGCGTGTGGTTACAGCATTGCTTGTACTTACGGCATGGCGTGTGGTTACGGCATTGCTTGTGGTTACGGCATTGCTTGTGGTTCCGCTACTGCGTACTGTTCCGCCGCTGTGTGTAGATTTGTGGCCTGTGGTAGGTTCAAAAATCGAACGAGCCGGCATGCCACCGTTCAAGTGCCGTTCGTTCTCCTGATGAGTATCATACTTTTTGATCGCTTTCTCACACTTTTCGCGATCATTGGGCGTTGAGTTCTTCAGGAGCTTACTGATATCCGCGCGGTTTTTAGTAAGATCAAGGCGGATGTAGTGAGCTTCGCAATACTCGTCGAGCTTCGCTGGCTTGATTTGGAGTACATTCTCGAGTAGCTCTCCCAATTCTGGAAATTTGGTCAAGAGAAGCTGGCCGCTCATTTTCGAAAAGCGGTTCTTAGTAACGACCTCCTGTTCGCTGTCGGTTTCGTCATCACGAAAATCGGTCTTACGCCTGGAACTCCTCATAGTGGCGCCTCCGTGTGAGGTCATCTGGCCATCATGGCCACGTCTCGTCAGTGCCTGTGATGGACCTACACTCCGTCCCATTGTAGTGCTAAAGCCGCGCTCGTCCTCCTCTTCGATTTCCCCAAGGCGGGTTGAGCTGGCCCTGCTAGGCCCATCGCGTGTAGCTATTCGGCTATGACCGTAACCTGCGCTCGAGGATTGGAAAGGTCGTGAGCTCCTGAGCTCGTCTCTGTTTCGGCCATCGTCACGACTGCTAGCACCGGTTCTAGAGAGTCGAGAGGTGCCGCTCTGGCTCTCGTATTCGTCACGGCCAAAGTTGCCTTGATCTAGAGCATGGGAGCTTGAACGGTCCCCACTAATCCTCGCCAGAGATTGAGAATCTGACCGACTGCCTCCACTAGCTCTTTCCAAGGCTCGAGAGCTGCCGCTGGTACGGCTGCGATCCTCGATCTGGTGTCGGCTGCTGGTACGGTCATGGTCTGCGATCTGGAGCCGGCTGCTAATACGACCACCTTCATCAAGGTGGCTTCCTCCATAGCTGCGACTGCGATCGTCAGGACCATGACTCTTGCCGCTGATGGATTGCCTTGATGGCATGCTTGAACGACCTATAGCAGCGTTGTTAGTTGGTCTTCGCAAAGAGCTTCCGTACAATGAGCTACAACTGACCTTCGTAGGCTGGATGTGACCCTCCCTGTGAGGGCATCTTGGAGGTGGATATGGTGTTTCGGCGCCTCACAAAAGAATAATGATGTTCGAGGCTTGGATAGGTGATTTGAAATGTTATGTAAGAGATGCTTTGGGTGCAGTAGAGCTTTGAAGATTCTCTTGGTTTGTAGGAGAAAGAAAGAGAAGCAGAGAGCAGGAATACTGGGCCTTTATATAGTAATCAGAGTTGCGGTGTTCGAGTCAGTATAATGAGTGAAACCTCGGATCCCCATATCCAAGACTCCGATCTTCTAATTCCACCTCGAGGCTCAGAATAAGATTGCTACATTAGAGTCAGCTACTTCTCCGTCAATTGTGCTATTGCTGACAGCAAACGCGCTTACACGTATACAATATTCACTACTAGCGGTGGTCTGACTTACACACATAAATGGTACGGATTAGTGGATGCTCTAGATAATCCAGGACAACTCATAACATTATTCCAACCATGATCTTTGAAGGAGCGTTGTACCAGACCACCCTGAGCTACAGGCTTCGAAGTATCACAGGCTCCAAGCTGCCTGTCAAACTCAGTGGCAGTCTTCATGGCTCAGGCAGACCTTTTGAATTGCGCTGACGCTATGCCAATGTCTAAAAAATGATAGACTTCATCGACTTCTGCTTGGACCCAAGTTTGAGTGATGTGTTAGAACAAGGGTCTGCATCCACGGAACGAAAGGATAGGTAAATATTGCAATTGTGGGATAGCCGGCCTATGTTCCTGGACGTTTGTATGGCTTTGTAGTTGACTCTTTCTTTGCTAACAAGAACAAAGTGTATGAGTGGTAGGGTGCAGTCTGATCTACCAAATGAGGGCCATTTGAGACCGAGTCATATTAAGTCCTACCATCTTCCATAACATGGTAGCCACGGTTTCTGCCGAGCAGAAAATCTACATATGCCAATTTTCGACCTCTTGCTAAGCTCAAGGCATCCTGGAGAAGCCCGAAAGCCAAGCTGCTGTAAAGTCCTATCTTGACTGTACGTGCGGCAGTGACGAGGGAAAACATGTCTGTATGCGTCAACTACTGGCCATTTAACACTTAAGCTTGTATTAATGGACCTACTCCAGGCACTGAAACCTCCGGCTACACTCAAGCCGGCCATCACCGTTGATGCAAAGTCTCTCTTACCTCCTCTTACCCTATCAACGGCTTCTTCAATCACAAAGAAGCCTCCAGCCCAGAAGGCTACTTTGGATCCTAACTTCAGCCCCTCTTTGACCCCTCCCAGCATCATATGGTAATTCTTGCTTTTGTGGTAGAGGTACCAGCCTGTTGAGGTAATTGGAAATCTGTGCGAGTTTTCTGCCCGGAATCGTAGACCGGCTGTCTGGCTGCCATGGGAGAGCCCAAGGAACACGCCAGTAAAGAAGGCACAGGTTGTGGCAGCTGAAAGGCGATTTTTGTAGGAAAGGGAAAGGCGGTTTTCGTTGATTCGCCGAGACCAAGGTGCAGGCACGATTGAGCCGTTGGGATCAACCTTGGTTATGGTGTCCTCCATGGTAATTTGTTTTCTGTCTATATATCGTAGGGATAGATCAAGCTGTGGTCAGGAAATCTCGGAGCTACTTAAGACGTAGGGCACTTCGAAATGTTTGTCAGGGCGGTGACAACAGTTGTTCATACCGGGAAAATGGCCTTGCCAGATTGTCAGCAAACTCGCCCATGTGTTGTGTTGGTAGTCGGGCACCTCTACGGATGTACATGAATTACGATCGTTAATTAACGACCTTTTCATCACAATCTTTCTTACGTAAGCTGAATCTGTGCCGAAAGAACTCGAAGCTCGCCGCACGGAAAATACTTGTAGGCAACTCACCATGGTACGTAGGATTTTGTGCCATATATCAAATTTCTACTGATAACCGACCGCCCAGCCTCTCAAAACTCCAGACCAACACCAGTGGACTCTACGATTAAAGCAACACAAAACTACAATCCTTCTGTTCGTTGACCAAAGCCAGTCATTTACCTCCATCAAGCAAGACCTCCTAGACGCAGTGAAAGCAACAGGGAAATCTACCTTAAATGATCAACCTCTACCATCAGATCCAGATGATGTGATTCTTGGCGTCCCAGTCGATAAGAATGATCTCAGTAAAGGCTGGGTGGGCTTGGACATACCAGAAATGGATGGAGAGGATGGTTTTGGTGGGAAAAAGTCAAAGGCTGGGAAGAACAGTGTGCTGAACAGTAGTCCTTTGGGTGCAGGCCTGAAGGACGGGGCAGCTCTGGCATTCAGATTTAGAGATCATGCTAAGACGGAGGACGAAGTGGATATGGATGACAGTAGCTGGGATGTTATTCTGCCTAACTACGAGGAGGAGTATGGAAGCCAGAGTCAAGATCGAGAATAATGAGTTCAAGCTTTAATGAGCTGTGAGATACCGCCAATTTAGAGCTAGCAGACATGTTACATCAACGCCGGTCTACTTGGCTTGGTGGCATGTCGAAACACGCTTGAATGCTTTGAGGAGGAAACCAAGCTGCAAAACAATGTCCTATTTCAGTGCTCAAGGAAACGAGTAGTAATGGTTATATTCTAATGAGAATCAAGCCAGAATCTTGGGACATGGTAATGGGTTTGTGTATCACTACGCGAGGAGAGCAATACTCGTATTGATACTGTGATATTGTTCTACACGTCTTACTCCTGACGATCGTGTCTTTCTGCTAGGCTTGTAAAGAAAGCTTCTCAGAATCCCAACAGCTTGAACAAGAAAAGAGTAAGACATAATTCTAGCACAAAATGCAAAGATTGATACTCCGTAGATGTACCCAGTTATATGTACCATCAAATTGGACTGCATCACACCAATCTCGAAAAATCGCCTTGATAGATTTTTCATTTACTTTGGTTAGCTTCTCACATTGTCAGAGCAAACCTGTGTAATTGATGGGCAGGTTGATTGATATTTGGTAGGGGCCGAAATTAGGGTCGAAAGTTGCCGCTTAATTGTATGTTGACTTTTTGCCAGTTGCCTCTGGCAACCGGCAAGTTTACGCTTAAAGTTAGTCAACATGAACCATCGACATTGCGCAAATGCGACAGTTATCTTCTCATCATCATTGGACATACGTAGGAGATTCATGGGGGAATTTACAAGATCATATCTCCATTACGCCAGAGAAGGCGCGTTCTTCAATTTCAAGTGTACCGAAATACTGAGTACAGGGCATTGCGCAAGTAGCTCCGCTCGCCGCAACTTCACACCTTCCACATCAACATGGCTGCCTCGGACGGAGCCTCTTCAATCAGTGTAGCAATAAGAGTCCGCCCCTTCACTGTGAGTTTTATCCTTAGAGCGTGTAGTACCTCGATATTAATGAAATCCAGGTTCGAGAAGCAGCGCAGTTGACACACATTCCTGACGGTCCACTCTTTCTTGGTGATGGTTCTCTCGCTGGAGTCCCGACGCCCAAACTTGCGCAGAAGGGCATTCGACCTGTTCTGAAGGTAATCGACGATAAGTGCTTGTAAGAGATTCCCCAGTTTCCACAGTAGACGCCCCGCTAAAAAGCTATTAGAGTCTTCGACCCGCCGGAAGAACATGCAGTACAGCGCATCTCGAATCGGGCTGGGCCCACTGGCAGACGGTCGAAAGACCAGACATTTGGGTTTGACCGAGTTTTCGACGAGAACACCACTCAGGCGGAAGTATACGAATCCACAACGAGGAACCTGTTGGACAGCGTCTTAGATGGCTATAATGCAACGGTTTTCGCATACGGCGCAACGGGTTGCGGAAAGACACATACCATTACTGGGACAGTACAACAGCCAGGTGTTATCTTTATGACAATGCAAGAACTTTTCGAGCGGATTGCGGACCGTTCAGAAGACAAGGTAACTGAGGTTTCGCTGTCCTATTTGGAAATCTATAATGAGACCATTAGAGATTTATTGGTACCAGGGGGGAGTAAAACTGGGCTGATGTTACGGGAAGACGCTAATCAGACTGTATCTGTGGCTGGATTATCAAGCCATCATCCTCAGAATGTACAGGAGGTCATGGACATGATCGTGAGGGGCAACGAGTATCGGACGATGTCACCAACCGAAGCAAATGCCACCTCGTCTCGATCGCATGCTGTACTCCAAATCAACGTTGCGCAGAAGGATCGGAATGCGGATATAAACGAACCACACACTATGGCAACTCTAAGCATTATCGATCTCGCAGGAAGTGAGCGAGCAAGCGCAACGAAAAACAGAGGCGAAAGGCTGACTGAGGGGGCAAATATCAACAAGTCGCTACTTGCATTGGGAAGCTGCATCAATGCTTTATGTGATCCGAGGAAGAAGAACCATATACCTTACCGAAATTCCAAATTGACTCGACTGCTCAAATTCTCGCTCGGCGGAAACTGTAAGACTGTGATGATTGTATGCGTGAGCCCGTCAAGCCAACATTTCGACGAGACGCAGAATACATTACGATACGCAAATCGAGCAAAGAATATTCAAACAAAGGTCACTAGAAACGTATACAACGTTAACCGGCACGTCAAGGATTTCTTGGTCAAGATAGATGAACAAATGGCTCTGATCAACGAGTTGAGACAACAGCAGAAAGACCACGAAGGGGTTGCATATGCTAAGTTTCGAAAGCAGGACGAGAAGCGCGAGATAATTGTCAAGGAAGGAGTCCTGAGGATTCGCAATGCTTTTGATCACTCGGAAAAGGAACGCTTCGAAAAGGCCAGCAACATGAAAAAACTGCGACAACTCGAGCGACGGATATCCATGATCTCTTCTTGGGTTGCAGCATTCGATCATGTCTGCGATAGCGAGGAGGAAGAAGGCACCCTTAAAAACGTCGCTGCAATGCGCAAGACCGCCCAGGGAATCCTGTTGGAACTCGAAAGTAGCAGACATCACTACCACCAACGTCTAGCGAAGAGCAATTGGGGGCGTGCCGTAGACTCAGCGCTACAAAATGGCCTAAAACAACTTAAAGAGGCAGATGCTAGCGTTGATGGACAAGATGCTGCTACCTTGAACAGGGAGGCTGAGCTCTTGAAGGCGAATGCGGATCGCGAGGCTTTACTTGCCGTAGCAGAAGATGATAGAGGCGGCGACGCAGGTATGGTACAGATCTTACTTCAAAGCCATTTCGAAACTATGGCCGCCATCCAAAACATTCTAAGCTTGGACGAGGCCGAGGCCGTCGCTACTGCAAAGAAAGTTTTGGGCAACATTTTGAATTCTTGCACAAGCGTGACGTCTCATGTTATCAAGCCCGATGGTAGCATGATGCCATGCGAAGCTTTTCCACCAACGAAGTCTGGTACGCCGAAACGGAAAAAGCAGGCAGCTCTAATTGGAGGAACACCACTCAAGAACATACTACCCCCTTCCTTTGCAATTGCACCACACATGACCTCATCTCCAGTGCGAGCGTCACCAAAACGGCGGAAAATGGGCGGTGCAAAGAAAGGTATATCTTTTACTCCAAAGAAAAAGTCGCCAGTTAAAGGACTGAAGAGGGGCGTTCGATGGCGAGATGACACAGAAGAGGGTACTTTAGCAGAATTTGAGAAGACACCACAGCGGAAGGATCTTACTCCAGAGTCATCATCCATCGAGCCTCCCACAGCACTTCCTTCAGTAGAGTCCACAGCTCTACCAAACCCACAGTTAGACTTCTATTCTGATACCAACGGTTCCTCTCCGATTCCTCCCCCGCCTGTACCTTCGCGAGAAGCATTGCCAAAGCACAATCGATTCAAGGCAGGTTTTCTAGCAAAGAAAACAGATGGGTCCCCACTACCACCAACCCTTACCAATTTCTATCCGGACTCAGATCACTCACCATTGCAAGACCTCGAGCCGAGCAAAGCTGCCAATCGTCCATCCCTACAACACATGCAAAATATCAGCAGCGACATCACACCGAATGATAGCGCTAACAACTCAGGCTCCGAAACGGAAGACAAATGGAGAGCAAACAGAGACGATGCCATGCATATTAAAGCTGCAGTGAAGCGAGCTTCATACGCTCCATCATCTAACAACCCTGCCAACCGCCCTCGTCGAACGCGGAGCCCTACAGCAGCATCATCAGGAAGCCCTCCAAATGAAAACGCCATGTTCACTGCTTCGCACGCCCGACGGATGGTGAAGAGCGAGAAAGAGAACGAGTGGAAACCCAACGTCCTCAGCCCCCGCACCGCACCAGTAGTCAAGACCTCGAGTCAGCGAAGGACAACTCTAGGTGATGGAAAGCCAAGAGAGATTAGCGTTTCTGGCAGAGATATGGCGGGCAGGGAGACTGTAAGGTTGAGCACTGCTGTTACAGGTAGTGGTGGAAGTTTGAGGGGAAGTTTGATGGTGGGCGGGAAGGCTACGTGGAGATGAGGAATCAGCGTAACGAAACTCGGTTTTCTCATCTCGGAGCATTCTTGGCGGTTTTTATGTTGCATGGCGTTCGTTATTGTATTCAGCGGTAGCCTTTGTTGAGGGCGGAGTTGTCCAGTGGAGTTTTGAGCCGAGCTGTACATTAGGATTTCGAGGTACTGATCCCGTAGGAAGCATCGATCCAATCTCGCTGCGGTCCTGCGCTATGTACTCCGTACCTCCGTATCATGGTAAAATTCCAAATAATGAATCCTAATCATGAGTGGCTGAAATGTTTTTCGCCACCTCCGGATTTGTCATCCCTGCCCTTATCGATTGGCAACAAGTGCACCCTCGACGTCAATCGAATATATAAATCTACATATTCCTCCATTATTCAATAAGTAAACTTTCACCATCTCCTCAACTCCATTCATCAATCTGAAGCTCTCACCCACGACCCTCATTCTCCCAGTCGTCGCCATCATCATGGCCTCCACAATGCCCAACTTCCTCACCCGCCTCTTTCGCCCCTTCACCTCTTCTACCCGCATGTCGCTAAACCCCGACATGCCTGCGCAAAACTTTCCTCCAAACGCGCAGAAATGCACCGTTGCTGCTGGATGCTTTTGGGGCGTGGAGCACTTGTTTCGCAAACACTTTGATGGAAAGGGATTACTGGAGGCGAGGGTGGGGTATATTGGAGGGGACATGAACAACCCGAGTTATCGAGCTGTTTGTAGTGGGAGGACGGGACGTATGTGATACCTTCTCCAGGCTTCTATACTTTCAACCCTTACCTCTCGGAATTCCGAATCTTACAGCGGCTGACCTTGAATATCACACAGACGCCGAATCCCTCCAAATAACTTACGACCCCTCCTCCCTCGCCTACACCACCCTCCTCGAATTCTTCTACAAAATGCACGACCCGACCACCAAGAACCGCCAAGGCGGCGACAGCGGTACCCAGTACCGCTCCGCTATCTTCTACCACAATGAGGAGCAGGAACAGCAGGCGAAGAAGGTGACGGAGGAAGCGCAGAAGCAGTGGTGGAAATCGTCAAAGATTACGACGGAGATTCTGCCAGCGGGACAGTGGTGGGATGCGGAGGATTATCATCAGAGGTATTTGGATGTCAATCCTGGGGGTTATGAGTGTCCGGCGCATTTTATTAGGAATTTTGCGGCGCTGAAGTTGGACGAGTGAGGGGAATTGGGTAGTATAGATCTGTGTTCTCGGTTAGAAAACTTGAATATTCAGCAAACGAATCTGATTGCGTTCCAGCTAAAGCTAGCTTCCACAGTCCGAAATAAAGGTGTTATCGAGCTTGTATCCTGCCCTTGATAGAAGAGCCTCTGCCGCATGAACATGTTGCCATCAAGTCCAGCCCCCTGTAGTAGACACTTTGCCCCGTGAACAAGTCGCCATCATATCCAGCTACCCTAGGATAGATAAAAGGAAACAAACACCCCCTTAATCACCGCCTAGACATCATAAAAGAGTAGCACCCTTAGTAGCCGCATAGAAAAACCGGAAAGGAGCTTCCCTCAATAGCCGTGTAGATAGAAGAAAGATACCACCCCTTAACAACCGCGTAGAAAAAGGAAACACGGCCGAGACAATCTTGCAGCCACCACATCAGCTTCGTCTCCTCTTTCGATCTTCAATCTCCACATCAAACGGCATCGATCCCTTGCCCCGCCCCCGCCCCCGCTCCACCAGCTCCACGCCCACTACGACTACTCCCCTGTTCACCTCTCCCACCACGCGCCGCCGCCTGCTTCGCCGCCTTCTCCGCTGCCTTCTCCGCTGCACGCCTCTCTTGACGACTAGCCGGCGCACCCGCCCCAAAGTCGCGCGTCGTAACCCCTTCTTCCGTAGTTATCGGCGCAGGCGCAACCACTGGTGCCTGGTGAGCTTGGCTAGCCAGCATTGAGAAGCCAGGAGCTACGAGATCGGCAGAGGTCATTGGTCGAGATGGATGGGTGGACGCGGCGCCAGGGGCGGGCGTGTCAGGCCCACCACGGACCGCCGCCGCTCCTCCGCCGGCGTCGAACCAGGCTTGTTGCACCGCGCTATCGACCTGGGCGTCGGGGTGCGCGGCCAGACCCATCGCTTCCAGATAGCCGGTGTCACGGATCGGCGCCGTGTGCGTCACCCAGCCATCTGGAAGGACGGTGTCTGGGCGGATTGGGGCCGCGGCGCTCGCCAGAATCGTCGTGGTGTCCGGGAGGCAGGTGTGCGGACTCGTCCTCCAGCGGCCGATGCATCGGCAGAAGAAGCGGGTGTGGGCCGGGACGTAGGGCTGGTCGATGTGCGGAGCCGTGAAGATGCTCCGCTGGACGTGCAGCACGTCCTCTGGGTCTCCAATTGGAAACTCAGGCCAGCTTGCCTCGGTGGTGGGCTCGGGAGGGCAGGGGACTGTTCCATCTACCCGATGGAGGGTTGGTCGGGGCGCCCCGTCTCCCATGAACAACTTGGTCAAGGGGTCGTAGAACATCCCGTGTACCGATCCGTACAACGGGATCCAGTGAGAGGGGACGCCCGGGGTCTCGTTGTCGTAGATCTTGAGTGGAGATCCTCCACTTGGAGGGGGAGGGGGAGGGGGAAGAGGGAGGCGAGCGGGGACGGGAGCGACAGGTCGATGCAGCACTGGGACTGCGAGGAGTTGTGTGGCCGCATTGGCTGGGTGGGATGCAGCCATCGCTCGAATTCGCTGTTCGTCATATGCAGCGAACGCGCGGAGTTCTGGCGCTATTTCTGGCGCTTTTTGGATGTTAGCCTATGTGGAACATTGTTTAAATCACATGCTCAAAACAGGAAAAAATTGGAGGTTGGACTGCTAATATTGCTTTTCTGGCTGGAGAAATAAAGTCCCACGAACAGTATATGTAGGTGGTTGTAATGTATTGGGTGAGGAAGGGCCGTAGATGTGATGCGAATGCTGAAATCTCGACCATTTCACGAAATGAGAGTATGAAATCACAAGGGAATGCGAAGAAGCAGAGGAGATGGAGGCGTATGATGTTTCCAGCCTGATGAAAGAGACGTGAGAGCTTACCAGCAGCAGGGAGGTCAGGAGCAGTCTGCTCAGTCGATGGTTCAGGAGGAGTCGAGGTGGAAACCTCAGGGATGGCTACACTCAGATCAGCAACCAGCACCCCACAGCCTTCGGATCTCGAGCTCTCGTTATAAGACATACTAGGCATTGGTACAAACTCTGCCGCCTCAGCGGACAAGGCAGTTGAAGGTCTACGTTGTGTCATTGTTGCTTGAGGTGCTGCATGTATGCGTGAAGTGAGGTGTGGGTCTTGGAAGGTGAGGTTAGTTAACAGCGGTCATTTTGTGGGTGAGGATATAGGGCGACCGCTTACTGCTAAGCGGCAACTCCAGCATTGCTTTCTTGGTCAACAACTCCGACTCAACGTCGCCTTGCGAACCTGACTCTTTTCCTACCACTCGTGGTATATTTAGTACTAGAACGCTACGTCCAGTATGTGTTAAGCTATTATCTAGCATCCTGGTCGGTCCCGTTGTATTCTTTTCTTTCACCTGCTACTGCACATTAGCGAACATAAGCGAACACGTGATTTGCGGTGAGCCCTAATCACGTGGGTCGCGCCCCACTCTTCTCCAGGAAGGATTTTCACACACCGTTTGGGCTAGCTCTGGCTGGTTCTTTGCCACTGTCTGTACTGGCACGTTTTGCGCAGTTGCATCTGGGGTATGTCCGGAGGTTTGCGTGAGTCGCAATGCTTTCCCCTTCTGTTTGTCAACTGTCTGATCTTTTTCCGCAGGTGCAGTTTGTATAGGAGCCGCTCCTTGTGTGACTTCCGTCTCTACTTTGTGTGTAGGTTGTTCACTAAATTTGTCGGTGATATCTATCTCAGGTGACTCCTCTCCGCCCTCGAATTCGGGCGCTGGGAATGTAAGAAACCGTGTGTGGAAGTCTGGGCTATGTGGTAAAGATTCGGCTGTACTAGAAGCTGATTCTCCGATACTCTCTTCAGCGCATTCTTCATCAGTCTCCCTCTGTTTTCCTCTGTTTTGGGTCCCATGGTCTGAAGAGCTTGGAGATTGTTCGTGAATCTCTTCAATTGATGCCTGAGGGTGCACGACGTCTGACAACGCTTCTTCGGGCTGCTCAGTAGCGGAAAGATATGCTTCTTCAGTCTCAGGAGAAGCCTCGTCACCTAGAACATCGCTACCTGCCAAACCTTCATTTGGAGATTGCGGTGCAGTGAGGTAGTCTTTCTCTGGCGAAGACGACACGCTGGACTTTTCAGACTTTTTGGGAGACGACTGCTCTGGAATACTAAGGTACGATGCCTGACTTTGTTCTGCTGTTAAGAAGATAATTGGTATGGTAGTTGGTTGCAAAGGCTCATTTGTAGTGTGCAAGGCCGCTGACCCTGGTGGCGATCTGATAGGAGAACTTGCTGCCGGCTTTACACCTGATGTACGAGAACGAGGAGCAGACTCTTCGGCTTCAGCTAGTGGCCTTGAACTGGGTTTTCTCCTACGGCCAGTGGCGATTTGCCAGCCATGGTCTTGTGAATTGTCAGACATCGCCACGGTCGGCTTTAAGATTTTTGTGCAGTGTCCCTGGATGAGGTCAGCTTCTCTGCCGTGAATGACTTGGGATTCACTATGTTTACCTCAAAGTCTAAATAGCGTTCTCAGGGGTCTGTTACTGCAACTGAAGGCTACTGGATCAAGATGTGCAAATCAAAGCCAAGGCAAAGAGTACCTCTGCAAGGGACTGATGGTGGTTGTGGGCACGCTCTACAACAAAAATTGTGCGGCAATTTAAGATTGGCAAGAAGAATGAATGCCCGATAGACTGTCAACATTGTGATCTCGCCCTACAAGGCGGATTGCTAAGGAAAGAAGTAACACATTACTAAGAAAACGTTATCACAACACGGACCAAGGACCAGTGCAAGATGGTGCGAATCAATGGCCATGAGAGCTTGACTAATAGCTAATTCATACCCAGGCTGGTAATGTAGACATCCGAGAAACCTCCAACCGATATACGCAGGTTTCTCCACGGAAATTCCTTGACAAGCCGGCCTTGTTGGGCGGTTAGCCTTGAAACGAAGAAGATTGAAGCCAACTTACGAATGTTGTTCGCCCTATAATTACCGGAGTAAACGGGCAATGGGCTAGGCCAAAGCAGCAGCTCCACTGCTATCATGCTTCAGATTCTGCGGGCTGGCTACACGAGATCTCACAGCCGAAGTTCCACATCTTGACCTTGGCTTTGCGTAGGATGGGTCAGTAGTCGTCTTCCAAACTTGTAGAATTGGGCACAAATGTAGAGCGCCGGTGCAGCGAGGATAGCCCAGATACTAAGCACGACGAAGAAGGTGGTCTTGGTTATGTCGCCATAGCCGGCAACCCGATAAGCAACGACGAGAACTGCACAGGTGATAAGGCAATTGATGCCCGCCAGAGGGACGGCGAGGTGAATCCATACCCAAACGGTGAGATAGGCGTGAAAAGTCGCGATGATGGCAAGGAGGATCGGTATAAGGAACAGGGACTGTGTCTCAATGAACACACCAACCAGCCCACCGCCCACAAGAGTTGTCACGATGACAAGATAGACGACTATTTCAGGATGGTTCGAACCTGCCTGGTGAGAGGGAGCCAGATGCGTCTTTGCCTTCTGGAAAAGAGTGTAGACAAAGCTTGCCATAATAGAAAATCGGTTGTTGGTTGTTGAATTGATTCTTGATGTTATGATGGGCCTGGAGAGCGATAGCTTTCTTGCAGATGGAAAGGTAGGATGGCTTGTTCGATGAGGAAGAAGTTCAACGATCTCACAGAAACCCCATAGGACCAATTGAGTGGTTACACTAGCGTTGATATTGGGGCTTATCCGAGAAACGAAACCTATCCTAGAACTTTCGCTTCTTCTTCTTTGCATTACTCTTGCTCTTCTCTTCTAGATTTCGCTTTAATTCCGCCCTCTTACGATTAGCCCTTTCCTGTAAATTTCCGCGAGGTGAAGGAGACCTTGCTGCAGTGTTAGCTCGACCCGTCCTTTCAGTACGCGTTGTTGTATGATCTCTACTGATGCTGCTCTCCATGTCCACGCCAGAGTTACGAAGTACCTTGTGCTTTGAAGTGTGATTTTCATTGATAGGCTGACTGAGTGACTCGCTTGGTTCGTCTGGTAGTTTCCTTTTACCACCAATTTTGCCCAGCTTGGCCTTTGGTTTAGGTGCCGAATGCGTCTCATAACTTTCGTCAAGTACGGGATCGGGGCTAGCTGAGATACTTTCTTCCTGCCTCTTATTCTTCCTCGCAAAATTGCTAGACAAGATGCCATCGTCCATGGTGTTTTCATGCCCACTATTTAGCTCTATCGGAGGCTCTATCTTCAGTGAATAGCCACGACGGGGTTGGCTATCCGCATCTCCTGCATCTTCGACAATAACAGAGTCTTTCCTCTGAGAGTTACTTTCTACCTTAGCTAACACGGGTTCTTCGTCACCTTCGTCCGTCGTCGAATCGTCATCGGCTGACTTCGGGCTTGCCGTTCTCGCCCGCGGTTCCTCTCCTGTGTTGGCCATCGAGGATTCTTGGCGAGCGTTTGCTAAAGTCTTTAGACCTAGAGGAATAGATCGTTTCTAGTATACGTCAGCCGGCTCAAGATGGACGTTGATTACCGTGGCAATGGTGACGCACCTGGAATTCATTGTCAAAATCTACATCATCCTTGGGTTCTATTACATTTTGCTTTGACACCGGTCTATCATCTAAAGCCTGAGAGACATTTGATATTCCGAGATTCCATTCATCTCCTAAACGATCCCACCATGTGTTGCAATCCGACGTTCTGAAGATCACGTTAGGGGTTTCTGCTGTACCGGGAGCAAATACTCCAGAACAAATATCTGACAGATTGCTGGATTGAGTAGCGGTGAATGTCCTCCACTGCTCTTCATCGAACACACCAAGCCCCTTCACTAATTTTGCACAATACTCTGTTGAGTCCAACCTGTTCGCAGCCTTTGATACTGCAACGGCAGGGAATATTTTGCTAAAGTCTGACCCATCTGATTGCACTTTTTGGGTTAGTCTATTGATGACATGGTCTTTATCTTTCAAACTCTGTAAGAGGAATTTGATTTGGGCTTTTGCATTCAGTTGCAGGCTTAAACAAGGCAGAACGAATTCACTGGTAAAGAGATGCTGAGCTGCAGGCGTCAGGCTTATAGGCCATTCAAGCGGCTCTAGAGGTGCTGGTAAAGGGGTACGAATATTTAGGACTAGCTGCTTCGGGGTATCTCCTCGGGAAAGGCTCAAGGAGGTACCTTTTGTACCCGCCAAGGAGTCCCGTAAATTGCGCAGGAATTGTTGCATCTGGTCGGCATCTTCGCTGGGATCTATACTCGGATCTAAAGCTCGAGCTCTTCGTAAGATTTCGTTTCGGTCTAAGTGCTCTGTCCAGATATATGTAAGGTCTGTAACTAGGACAGTGTAATTCGAGGGCCCAAATTCATACTTGACCAATAGTGGTGGCGAGCCGACGATGTTTTGGGAGAGATTTAATGGTCTCCAGAACGATCCCATGGCACAGGCCCGTTCCGGTCAAATGGTAAATGTTTGTCAAATTAAGGTAGTCGTCAGATTTTGAGCTTACCACTCTTACCAGACCTAGCAGCCTGGCTCCAGTAAGGTAGGCTGATTACGGTAGCCGAGATGATCAATACACTAGTGTAATATACATCTACTTGATGGTAGGGTGAATAATTGGAATCCTGCAACTCTTCACTCGTCTACATATATGATAACAGCTTCAGCTTTCGGCCTTACCCTTCAATACCATGACTTCCCACGAAGGTAAAGGGCTTCTCGATCGAAAGAGATCCAGGAGTCCTCCACAGAACCCTTGGCGACGTCAAAACAAAGACTACAAACGCCACAAAGGACAAACTGGACCACATGCAGGAGACAGCGAACGTCTGGCCGAGGAAGGCATTACGGAACGGAAAGAGCATGAGAGCTTTGCCCGAGAACAGACGCGACTGAATCAAATACAAGAGGCGGAACGAATGAGGGAATGGGTATCCCAGGAGGATAACTTTGTGTTGAAGCAGTCAAAGAAGAAGGCTCAGATCCGTGTAAGAGAGGGACGTGCAAATTCAATTGACTGGCTCGCCGTTACTCTCAGCGTTATAGATCCAACAAGAGACCCACTAGAAGACGAGGGTGTTGAATCAGATGTTGACATTGTGGACCCAGCTGGTATCTTTGAGGGTATGAATTATTCTCGACTACAGGATTTGGGCAAGGAGATCGACTCGTACTTGATTCTCGAATCTAACAGAAGCAATCGGGACTATTGGAATGTAGGAAATTCTTCCTCTTTACGGACCATGTTCTCCATACTGACAACACCTAGGCACTTAAAGTAATATGCAAGGACCACCAGAGCAATTTAGCCCCTTCAGGACCACAAACCCGGTCTGGCAATACTGTTTCTGCAGACGTAGAACGTCTTCTAGGACCCAAATCTCTAACAGAGCTTGACGCTTTAGAACATCAAATCTCTGCCAAGCTACGGTCAAACGAACCGATCGATGTCGAGTACTGGGAGCAGCTAATTCTCAACATAGCCGTCTACAAGGCAAAGGCGGAGCTAAACAAGGTTTACAAAAGTATCATTGACAGTCGCTTGAGTGACCTGAGGCAGGAGCAAGTAATAGAAGCGGAGCATGCCAAGGAAAAGTTGGCTTTACTCCTCGCCAGGCCCTCTACTTCCGGGATTCACCTGTTTGGACCTCCCATCGTTGCGAATAATGCACCGGCCGCATTCCCGTCTGTTCAATATTCGCGCCGCATAGATCCGGAGCCTTACTTAAAACTTCGAGCTGAAGACAAAGGCCATGAAATAGTTGAAGAGGCTGATTTCATGAGTAAAATTGTTAGTATACAAGTCCCTTTAACGGGTCGACGAGGTTGCTAACGCTAGTTTGACAGGCTCTAGAGCGGCGCAGGGTACTTAAGCTGGGATACGTGCCCTTGCGGCAACTCCAGTCAGATAGGCCAGCGGCTGCGTCCATTCCTAAACCATCGGACGCAGCAATTCCTGGCAGTTCTCGTTTCGCCGCTGTGGCCAACGAGGACTTCTCTTCTGCTACAACTGCTCTGTATGAGCGTGAAGTTGCTCGTGGTGTTCAGGAGAACGAAGAAATCTTTGCTGGAGAAGAAGAAATATCATCTGTATCGAAACCTCAATGGGCAAGTAAATATAGGCCGCGAAAGCCTCGTTACTTCAACCGTGTGCAAATGGGCTATGAGTGGAATAAGTACAATCAGACTCATTACGACCATGAAAATCCACCACCGAAAGTTGTGCAAGGCTATAAGTTCAATATCTTTTACCCGGATTTGATAGACAAAGTCAAGGCTCCTACCTATCGCATTGAGCGAGAGAACGGCCGAAAACGAGGACAATCATTTGCACCAGCCGGGGAAGAAGATACGTGTTTAATTCGGTTCATCAGTGGACCACCGTATGAGGACCTTGCGTTTCGCATCGTTGACAAAGAGTGGGACTATAGTGCGAAAAGAGAACGCGGGTTCCGAAGTAGTTTCGACAAGGTTTGTTACACATCCAGCCTCCTGTTTATTGCATTCATCGCTCTTTAACTATTATTGTGCATTGCCCAATGACATATAAAAGTATTCAGAGACTGATTGGCTAATTCTTCAGGGCATATTGCAACTTCATTTCCAATTCAAGAAAGTCAGTGGCTCTTCCCTGATCCTGATAGGGGGAATTCCAGTCACTGATTTTGATTTAGGTCTATTACCGCAAATAGATGAGGTGAAAGACGCACTGGCGTTAGACAGCTTTTCAATATTCTCTTATTACGTAGGAGAACATGAGACTCCAATGTCATCAAAGTATCCACATGCTAAAGAGCATCATTGGTTATCTGGGCTAGGGCTCCATCCATCACGTGAGCTCTAGAGCCTTGTGGCGAATCGTTGACGAATATATTCACGTCCGCATTGCATAAGACCCCTAAGTCAACGGCACTTACTATAATGTGCAAGTCAAGAGGATGAATCATGCATGGCGACGCTACCCTCGCGGTGAATCATTCCGCGAAGTCGATTCTAATGCAGGAACCCTTACTTACATGCTGAGCAGTCTATAAGACTGGTATGTTAGTAAGTGCTGCAAATTTCATAAGCCTATGAAATATTCTCTCGCTTCAAATTTTAGGATACCTATGCCTATATTAAAATTCGAAGAAGCATGATCCGCCGCCAATCCTCAAGGAACTTAGCAGTAAGAGCGGAGTTACCAGTTATCGATCCCTCTCAGCTTCAAATTGATGTTTAACACCAATTGCGGAGAATTCGTCGTGGCTCACCACATTGCTGTAAAGTCTGTCTGGACCCAATCAACTGGTTACAGGTAGGCTATAAGGCACCATCCGCCTTCGCTGCAGCTTCTAGAAGGATGGACAGAAGTTACGGCAATGAATGCGGTTACCGTTGGGCTAGTCCTCATGCAGCCACCCACGTCCAGTAAGGTCTCTCAAAAATTCCTAGATAATGTCTCCATGCTCCTGTGACAGAGGCAGGTATCCGCTCTGCACAGCAGCCCTAGAAATGCGTCAGCCTCGGGCTAAGGCGCTGGCAACAAATCACTGGCTTCTCCTTAGTAGGCGGTGAGTCTAACCTAGATTCGGATGCTCAGTACGATGAAGAAAACGACAGCGTCGTGGAACGTTACGCACAGCCAACTCAGGCCTAAACCATTCTTACCTGCGCCCATGCAGAAGCGATCATTCCTGAGGCTCACGCATCCGTTGTGTTTGCTCTATGCCGCAGGACCGGAAGATTGCACGAAATCTTTCAACCCATGAGCTGGCATGCCTGATCGCCTGGTCTATGGAGGAGCCTAATCTTTCCCTACATGTTTGGGTGGGGTGCGTAATATCAATGTCTCACAAGTTACGTCTTCCAGAATTTCCTTCGATTCTTGCACCTCCCGTTGAGGGACGAATTTTTGGACTGAGACCTTTGCTGCTCTGCATCACACGAGAGAAGATCCGTCGGTCACTGCCATTGTACGAAGAGGCTTGTCATGCAATTGCAAGATTCGTCATACCATTCTCTCTGTATCCAAGGTCTGCCCATGAAAGGTGATCTCTCCACCACGCATAAAGCTTCGCCTACTTTGCAATCCCGGATACCTGAGACCGGCTCCCAGACCACCATGCCTTCTCTGATCGATCATACCGCAAAAATTGTCTCAGATTATTGCTATGATATGAAGCCTTATCATGAAGATGGGCTCTTGCCTTCGAAGCCTCTTCCCTGGCCGAATGTTCACGATCCATCAACATCTGAACAAAGGTCCAACCGTTACCAAATAACCAATGACTCCGCGGAAAACCAACTTCAGAGCGTATTTGGAGCATCCTATATTGAAAAGCCAGTGGAAGATTCAGCGTGGGACTATGGATATATACACCATTCAGTTCCCCCATATACATCCTCGATGCGCCCACGCAGTTATCCCCTAGAAAACGACGTCAATATGGGAGAGTCTTTACAACCACAAGCAGAGACAAATACCCCGTCCTCATTTTTCATGGACCCTCGCCAGCAACCATCGCATGAGACGTTGATCGCAACTCTACGATTACAGCGCCACAGGGACATCTTAACAAATCCCACAAATATTTGCCAATTACAACTTGGAGACGAACAATTCCAGGACCCATGCTCAAGTCCCTCGCTATATTCGACAGACACACCAAGCTTTAATCTACCTCCGACTGATATTCCCGGCACCGTTGTGGGACAAGAAGTTGCAAATGACCTAACGGCACTAAACGGAGAGGAAAGTGATGGGGATGGAAACGCTAATAGCGAGCCTTATGCGCAACTAATTTTTCGAGCCCTCAAGAGTGCACCAGGCCACAGAATGGTGTTAAAAGAGATTTATGAGTGGTTTGCAAAAAATACGGATAAGGCAAAAACCTCGTCATCGAAGGGTTGGCAGAATAGCATCAGGCATAATTTATCAATGAATGGCGTAAGGCCATACGCTGACACCGAAGAATGTTCTCGAACAATGCTGACTAGACATAGGCCTTTAAGAAGGTTGACCAAGCGCCGCCGACCGATGAAGCCAAGAAAGGTTTCATATGGGTCCTCGAACCAACCGCAGTAGAGGAGGGCGTGAAATCAACAACAAGATACCGAAAATTCAATTCTAACAGGAAAATTGGCAAAGCTGAGCATCCTGCCCCCCAACGGCAACGCTCCGGTGCCAAAGGTGGAAAGGCGGCCAAAAAGGCAGCAAAAATAAGACGATCTGCAAGATTCTGCGAACCTAGTAGCCTTCGTTATGTCGAGACTCCCAGCGTAGTCTCATCCGCCGCTTCAGTGTCCATAACGGAAAACGGAGTACAAATAGTCCCGGACTCTGGATTGGCTCATTCGAACAATCTCCCCTACTACCTATCTACCCCAACCTCGTCCTCTGGATCGTCGGTCTTAGACTCCAAGCCATACGGGTACGAGGATATCACTGGATGTTCTCCCCACCTTTGTGGCGATCCCGTTTTCTACGAAGATCACGACCATGCCAATGACTCCGTGTTTTCTTATCCCTCGTTATGTGATCCCGGAGAAAGCATATTCAACTATGGCTTGGCCGCATGACTAGTTAGAATGCTTACTTGTTTACTCCCGGTACAGCATGCTTCGCAGCAATTTTACCTATTGCGCTATTTCTATGATTGAACACTATAGAGGGTTATTGTAGGCTTTACATATCTGCGTAAGCGTCTCTGTAACAACACACCTGCCTGCATTCACATCCTAGTCAAACATCCAAGCGTGTCTTCCATTTCCTAAGAAGTATGGTCGTTTCTCCTAATACCCAATAGACCGTTTGCTTTCGTGCATGTATATAATTGATCGAAGTTGATTGTTTGATGATGTCTTTTGGCCCTCGTGTATATACTCTATAACATTTTTCTATCAGTTTGCCTGTCCGCCCTACAATATCTGTTATAACATCATCGCTACATCGTACCCTTTAGTCTTTTACTTTCAATTGACTGATCACGACTTGTACCTCCAAAGGGTTGGACGTGATGCCAACAGAGGATCAGCATTTCGACCACACTGACTCATTGGAACTGTGTTGACGACTGTTGCTACCATTCCTCCTGCTACGTCAAGATGCATTGGGCTCTGAAACACGCCAATCAGTCCCTGGTTCTCGAGTTTGCCTGCAACCTATTCGTGACAAAGGCTTGAGGCCTGGAAGGTCCAGTATATGGGGTAGCGTGCAGATTCAACCTCGCCTGTCGTCAAGTGGCTTGCAGTAGCTCCTTATGGAATAACAACTAGTATGTGGAAGGATCAAGATTGAGAGCAGGTAGCTGTCAGCGGGAGCGGGCCGTTTGCCTTGCAAAATCACGTTTTGATATATTGATTTCGCATCGCTTGGCTTCTGAGCTGCCTTGGAGAGACTGATGTAAGTCTACTTGATTTGCTGTTGAAGAATATGGATGGCAATTCGATTTTGGCAACATCCTACTCATATGAAGTATTCAGAAGGGAGGTGTGGCATCAGTATATGCAGAAACAGCTTTGTAAGGGTTAGCGGGGTTGGAGAGGAACCCTGCACCAGCGTATGGATGCTAAGAATTATCTACAGACTAAAAGACTAGTGTGGAGAGCCATTGGAAAGGCTCATATGCACCAAGACATTTCGGTGTCGTCGTTCCATCTGTCCCAGGCATGGGAACTCTACTTTACGCACAGTCGTTACCGACATGATCGGCTCGGCCCCTGGGGATCCGGGACGTCAAGGTCCGAAAGCGCCTCTGGCTCGACCTGCATTAGGAACCAGAGAACCAGACAATCTTCGAAAAAATCACTTATTCCGGGCGCGATACATGTCATACCTGAAATCTCTCCATCCACAAGCAGCCTGACAGCCTGGTGGTCCTACATTACGTCCTCATCGACAACGGTTGGCGATAAGCCCAACACAATTGACTGGTTGACCACGGTTCAACAAGTCGATCTGATCTCTGATCGAACTATAGATACCATGGAACAATTCCAAGATCGGCGTCCATATGGTCGATGTCTTCCCAAATAGGCGGAGAGCAATTGATGGACTTAAGGTAGCTGTCAAGACCTTAGTGTGGTGGATTCGCCAACACACACGTGGTTATCCGTGCACTCGTGCAACAGTACCGAGACTAGGAATATGACAGGTGCTTAAGACAGCGGGAAGTAGTGTCTTCCAACCACGGGTAACCGTTCGGCGGTCAACTCCGTTAGATCAATACCTGCGTGACAACCTCGGGATATTGCAGGCAGTTTCAAGTACGGCAATGCAAGAGTGGGTGTAAACCCGGCTTTGAAGAAATCACGGCGTGAGCAGCTAATATCGGGATATGAGGCACTACTATCGGAGTTTAGTAAATGCAAGATGTGCAACAATGCGGCTCCAAGTTTGCAGTCATCAACTTCATGCAACAGTATAGGGTAGATAGATCGAGCAGCAAAATCCATTTCCCCATGTCAGATTCAAAAGAAATCAGCTTTGATTCATGCCGGTAAACACAATTGCCGCTGTCTTATCAAAAGGTCTCGGTTATCCAGAGGGGATGGGAGACTAGAACAGATCGAGGACCAAGTATTATACCATATACGATCTAGGATCTACAGCGGGGAAAGCTCTTTTGGCAACATCGAACCCGCTTGCACGTTCTTAGCCGATATCAAGCTCCAGAGAGACGAAGCCACTATCCTTTCGTTACCCATTCCTTCTCGATCAGCGGCTGCTTCCAAGCGCCTACTATTTACACTTTCCACTGTACGAATCTTGCATATTGAGGCACTCAATAAGAACTTATCGGGATTGATAGATGCATAATGACAGGGGCACTACTAGCACGACACCAGAATTCCCTATCAGGGATGTGGAGAATATGATATCAAGCCCTTATCGACGTCCCGGATTCGGAACTGCAAACAGAAGATACAACTCGACAGGGTCTTTCTGGCTCTCGGGCTCGATTGCCACCACCTCTCCAAAAGAGCTTTTGATAATCCTGACATTGGGGCCCCTGAACCGTACTTTATCATATATGCGAACCTTACGCCAGAGGAATGACATGAGATATCAACTTTAAATTACTCGCCAATCGCACAAACCAAGGTTTCCTCATATCAACATCTCGATCGGATAAACGATTGGCTTGGAATCTCACGGTTAGGGCTTCTGTAAAGCTTTACCGAACAGCGGAATCCCAGCTCTGCAATAACCTACTAGTCTCACGAGGACGGAGTGGGGTGCCAGCCGACGTCACCAACGCTCAACCACTCAGGATTGAGAGGCTCACCATATTCTCCAATATTCGATGGCTCCCGTTATCGAATAGCCGTCGCTGTTCAAGCTTCATGATACTGTTTCGGCTATTGAACCGACGACAGTGAGACGGTCCTTTCCTCCCTCCTCTCCCATGCAATTTGAACGGTTACAGAGCCTTCGGCTTATATCATGCCAAAAACCCCCTATGAACAGTGCTTACTCTGATACTCGAGAAACATAAGGTGTGAGTCAACCGTTTTCGATATCTGCATCATCAAGCTGCGACACCACTCGGTGACTAAATGGCATGTAAGTGCTATCACTGGCCGCTTCCGTGATTAGGCTCATAAAATAGTCCCAGGGGTACGGATCGCCTTTTTCCATGGCAGTCTCGACAAGCGGAGGCTTAGGTGACTCTGTAACGCCCCATCGATCGTTCTCGAACGTACGATACATCCATCTATTCCCTCAACCAGCTTCACTGTTCGGTCTATAGCCACCTTCTGTCACAGTATGGGCCCGTTGCCTTTTGAAGCTGAGGAGGTGATACAGAAGTGGCCCCCAGTCTCGTTAACATTTTGCCAGCCGTATAAGTAAATACTAACTAGCTGACCTTGTGTTAGAAAATGCAGATATTCCAAGAATTTCCTCTTCCACTGTGTCTATGGATACCCCAACCGCCTTCGAGCCCGGAAGATTACCTCACCGCAGCTTACAAATCTGTTCGAACTGTTGCGGAAGTTCAGAAAAGTGCGACACTATACCCCATGGGAAGTTTCCGAAAGAAGCAGTTGCCGCTATTGCATGGAGACAGGTTTTACAATCCCTACCGGCATCTGGATCTCGCAGCCGAGATATACGTTTCGGCTACAGTTTTTTCAGCTCCATAAAATGAATACGACAGCAAGCCTCTACAAACATACTTTTCATATCAAATCCTCTCCCAGATTCCAGGTATGCGGCTGGAAAACATGGCGGTATCGATAACTCGTAATTGAACACATGTTATCCAACTTTTTTTCACAAGTCGCTACTCCTCCATCAATGATCAGCAGCTCCATACTATCGCGCAGCCCACACAGCGATATTTCAAACCTCCGTCCTCATATCATCCATATTTTTATTCAATCTACGATGCACAAGGTCCCCTAACCCAATCATTACACACTAACCCCGATCTAACCAAAAGTACTCATCAAACCTCATCCGATCATTCACCCCGCAATTTCCCCTATCCGCCCTTATCCCGACCACCCACCAATTCACCAACCCAGTAAACGCTCCACAAGCCCTGTATCTTCCAGCTTACCCGTCAATCATCTTTTCTCGCCCTGTCCTCTGAACGAGTTCTTCCGCACGAACGCCTAGAGAAAAGGGGCTGGGATGAGAAAGGGGGCGAAAACCGGGAAGTTTTGGAACTTTGAGACAGAGATCGTGATGGGGGTAAAGTTTGGGGGGGGGGGTTCTTTATGGGAAGGGCTTCGGTCTCAGCAATAGAACAGCAAGAGGACGTCGTATTTTCCAAGTTTTCATTACCCCCGTGCAAGCTCCGTCTCCAACCTTATTCCCCCAACTTCTATTCTTCTTTCCCCTCTCCCGCCTCCCTAACATCCACCTCCCTTTCCCCCCCCACACAGCCCTTAAAACAACCCCGACACCAAAATCCCACATCACAACATCTTCAACACACACTCCCGTTCCCACACGCTCTAACCCTCAACCCCTCAACCCACCCCCTTTCTTCCCCCAAACCCGCCAACACAAAACCTACGGAACTCAGAGCCCACTCTTGAGCATCACGGTACTTGTTAAGGAAATGGTGGGGTGGGTGAGGTGGCGTGGCGTGGCGTGGCGTGGCGTGAAGTGAAGTGAAGTGACTTGGGAAGATGGTGGGGGAGAACGAGAGAGATGCGGGCGTGTGAAGCACGGATGGGGTTTGGGGCGAGGGTGGGAGTGAGGGGTTTGGGGGGACAGTAGTGAGGATATGTACTCTCGAGGGTTGAGTGAGAGAGTGAGAGAGGGGAACGGACGGCATGGTGAAATCGAGTATGGGAGGTGGTTGTGGTGATGTTGATCTAGTGTTAGCTGATAGATGCAATCGAAATCCTTCTTCCCCGTCTATCTGGCCCCCCATCTCAGGCCAATTTCCACGCTCAATGCCAGCCCTTGCAATTCGGCTAACCATCCTTGTTGCTCTTCCAACATTTCCTCGTCCTCCACCATGGCTTTCGCGTTGAGATACCTTTTGGGCAAAGTTCACCTTTAGCGGCTTAGGAGATAGAGTTCGGAACGGGAAGGCCGCTTTTGTTTGCTTGGTTTGTTGAGGTTTATGATTTTCTGGGCTTGTGGGGCTGGATATTGGAGTGGTTTGGAGGAGGCCGGCTGGTGAATGCAAATTTCGTAGCCGCAGTGTCGTCCAGTCCCTTCGTACATTTGCGTTTCCCATCAGCTCCGACCTTGCCTCTAGGGATTTTTCACATTCGCCTCCCAGGGCTCTGGGCTGCCTTCTCCATGTATCGGCCTGGGCATATTGAGTTTTTGGTCCAGGCGGGTCGAGTTGAATCTGTCTGTAGACAACAACTCCTCCTCCCTGTCCCCTCTTCTCAACAACTACAATCTCCCTGTCCCACCCCTCACCAAGCCCCGCGTCCCTTCCTTCAAGACATCCGCTCTCCAGACCACCTCCAGCGGCTCAAGCCTCCCCTTCCTCAATCCAACCGTTAGACATCTCTCGAACTCCCCCCTCCTCTCCGTACCCATAAGCTCCGGCCCCGGCTGACTCATATCCATAACCAGCCTCCTTTCCTCCTCCTTGAACATGGGAACTGGGGAAATACACTTTTCCGTCCACGGCGGATCGCTGGACTTGATAAAATCTAGCAATGCGCGCCGGCGCGCACGGATTGTGCTCGGGGCGCTGGGGTTTAAGGGACAAGGTACGGGTGAGGGAGAAAGGAAAGGGGAGAGAAGGTGCAGGAGGAAAAATTGAGGGGGAAAGAGGATGATTTCGGTGGAGAGAGCGCGGGAGAGCCAGGTTGATGGTGGGGCGAAAGCGGCGGAGGTGTGCTCGATGCCGCCGTCAGGGGTAGGATTGTGAATTATTGGGGCAGGGGTAGGGGATGAGGGGCGGGATGAAGCGGAGTTTGGGGAAGATGTTTGGTCTCCGGAAGTGGGTGCAGGGGCAAGGGGAAGGAAGTAGAGGTACATTTGAGTTGAAAAACGTTTAGCAAGGTTGGCCGGGGTGAGCCACCGAGTAAAGGGGACAAGGCTTCCTGGTAAGGCAAGATCGCTTAGAGAGGGCTGGCATGAAAGGAGGCGGGGAGGAGTTACTGGTGTCTGGGACTCCACCGTGCTGGGAGACCCACTCTTGGAAAGGCATTCGTTCCGAATGGACGGCGTGACGGCCCTCTTCTCGTACTTCATCACTCAGATATAATAAATCCTCCGGTTTCTTCTTGTTTCTTGCTAATAGTATGCCACATTCTTCGAAGCATTCTCTTATAGCGCTCATCCTGTACGCTTCACTGTCTTCATGTCGTTTAACATCTTCAACGGGCGGTAAGGCGCCCTCCTGAGGATCCAGATGACCGCCTGGGAAGACGTGGGCCGAGGGGAATGAGGATGAGGTTTGTACGCGATGGAGAAGGAGGATCTCGTTGGTCGGGGATATCAGGAGTATACTATGAGGCGGTTAGGGAATCAAGTCCAAAGAATGAGATATGTTAGATTTACCTTGCGCTAGGGCTAGGGAAAGCCAGTTCTTTAAGTGGCTTTGGGTATTCAGGTGCCGGGCTTACATTGCCCTGCCGGTCTACCATAGTTCTGGCGTGGCTACTGCGACCCTGTTGGCAATCTTCTACAGTGCTGGATTGAAGTAATGGAGTATGTCTACGGAACCGCGAGATGGGTGAGTTGCTTAATGATCTTAACGAAGTAACATACTGGATATTTCGTCCTCTGCAAATTTGTGCAGTATATGTTAATATCCTGGTGAAAGTTGTGGTTTTGAACGGCAGAGGGTTGAGCATGGGATTTGTAGATGGATTTTATACATTGCGGTTGAGGGACGAGGTAACGATAATCCGGGGAAGCAGGCAATGCCGAGGCTCGTTACTAATCCCTATCTGACTTAGGGCTCATATAATAAGTAGTTCTTAAGGCATATCATTGGTTCAGTAAGCGATCACTCTATTCAATATTCACGTGATATTTGGATATTTGGAGTAGGAAGTGCAGCGTCACAAGACTGATTCATTATTTTCAACGTGAATTGACCGGATGTTTAGAATGCTAGGTAGGTATGTCGTGAATCACTGCTGCAAGCGTTGCATAACCTCACCGTGAACCTCTATCTCGAATTACCTTAGCCATCACACCAAATAGGAACATCATGGAATCTACAACCACTAAACCAGAGCTCGACTACATCCGAGACCAGAGAATGGGAATATCTAGCCCTAACCGGCCTATCCCAGTCATGAAGCTGCCCGTGGAGCTCCACAAGGCTATCATGGATAACCTCACCTTCATTGATGACGTCACCTCTGGAAGCTGATTGAAGCTCTGGACCATTCGGACCTGTTGCAAGCAGAAAAATCTTATGCTTGATCTCAAGACCTCGTCAGAAATGCCTCCGTCCAAGGTACAGCGCGGAATATCCCGACACGATGATTAAGGATAAACGGTCCGTAGACGGCTGTGAAGCTGGCATGCGTTTCTGCATCGCTTATGGCCTGAACTCACAATCTGGCTCAGCGGCTATGGTGATGGTAACCACATTTTCATCAAAGGGTCAGGTCTTTGTGAGATGTACTGTGTGCGGACGAGTTTAGAGAAGGCATCAATGGCACAGCGACGAATAAATGTCCTGTCTGTTAGGGACCGAGCAATATATAGTCGTTGGGGGTTGGAGGAGCGAGAGGCAGAGCAAGCTCGGCGTTCGCAACGAGCAACACGCACGCAACGCTGAGCGTGAAGCGTTTGGGCGAGAAATCAGCTCTGATGATCTGGGGGAATCCACCACGGGGTCTGGAGGTGCTGGGTCATGACGGGAAAAGATGGCCAGTGTCTTAACTTGCGCATACGCCCTCGGATGTATGGCGAGATTGCGTAAATGCTGTACCTAGGCTACCGGCAGCTATGTTCAATCAACAATGGGTAAATCGATCAAGGCAAGGATTATCAAATAGTTCATTGGTTTACCTAGATCCATTATGAATACAGCTTTTTGTCGAAGCTATGAAGCCCGTGCACATTACCCTCTGCCTGAGCACTCACAGTCCGCAGTTCAAAACGGACTTTGCCCTCGAGCACGCCCTGTCGCAACTCTGGCAGGCTCTTCGTACCGATATCCTGTAAAGAATGCTGGAGTCCCGCAATCAAGTAAGGCACGAATTTGGTCACGGACCCTCGATCGAGGACCGATCCAGAGACTCCTTGAGCTACCAACAGTCGGTCACCCTCAGAGAAATATCGAGCTGTTCCGGCGTTGTTTTGTTTGGCATTTTTCCCGCCAGCACCAGCTTTCTTGTCTTCCATAGCATCAATGCTGCCCATACCCCGATACGCCTTGACCAGCTGGCCTTCCCGGCTGACAAAGTAGTTACCGGGTGATTCGGTCGTACCTGCAAGAAGGCCCCCCATCATCACTGTAGACGCCCCCAAGGCAAGCCCCTTCACGATGTGTCCCACGTTCTGGATGCCTCCGTCGGCGATGCAAGGTACACCGAATCGTGCTGCAAATGACGATACATTAAATACAGCAGCAGCTTGCGGCCGGCCAACAGCCATGACCTCTTGCGTAATACAAGCACTGCCACTTCCCATACCGATTCTCAAACCATCGACTCCAGCTGCGATCAGAGATGCCGCCTGTGCACATGTGACCACATTACCGCCAATGACGTCCAATCCTGAGTGCTTTTCTTTGATATACTTGATCATCTCGATTTGAAAGATGCTGTTACCCTGGCTGCTATCGAGAACAACGATGTCGAGCCCTGCATCTGCCAATACCTGCAAGCGGTCCTTATCTTCTGGGCGTGTACCGATTGCAGCGGCGCAAATCAGTTGCTTCGAATGAGGTAGTTTCGAAGCCAGTGGGTAGTGGAGGTTTTTCATAAGATCGGAACGTGAGAGGAGGGAGACAAGCTGACCAGTGGAATCCACTATAGGCAATTTGCCTTTCTTTGATCTGCTCAAGACGGCATTTGCCTCACTCAATGTAGTACCCGACGGGGCTGTAACAAGATCAGTGGTCATGACGGCAGTGACTGGCTCATCGAGAGACGGGTGGAACTGGATGTCTCTGGATGTGATCATTCCCACGAGCTTTGAACTCAAAGTTCCATTCTCTGTAGCGTAGACACGTATTAGCTGTCGGTTTCGAAAGGAGGCTGCGATTGTGCTGCAGCCATGATATAGAGAATATCATCGGTTGAGAATCTGCTTTCTCAGACGTTAAGCAAGTTGCTTGTCCTCACAACGATCAGATCGTTTTGGATGAACGAAAGTTAATATATGAATGTGCTAATCATTGAAAGGGTTGATACAGTGATATTGGATACGCAGTAAAAAGACTTACCGGTGACTGGGAAACCACCAAAGCCCCACTTTTCCTTCAACTGCTTTGCTTCTCCAACTGTTGTCGTTGGCGAAAGAACAACCGGGTCGAGGATGAATCCGTTCTCAAAGCGCTTTACTTTTCGGACCATCTCTGCTTGATCCTCTGCCGAACAATTATGATGAATTACTCCTAGGCCTCCTAGCAAAGCCATGTGGATGGCCATGGAATGCTCTGTAACAGTGTCCATGGGAGAAGAAACAAGGGGAGTTTTGAGCGATATACGCTTAGTGACTGGGGTATCAAGCATCACATCGGCTGCAGAGAAGCCGATGTAGCCAGGCAGTACAAGAAAATCATTATAAGTCAAACCTCCATTGACTCGAGAATCTAGTAGTGTCTTTGCGTCTAAGCCGTCCTGGGCAGAGTGCTCGCCATGAAGTATCTCTATAGCTTTTGTATAATCGCAAGCTTTCGAGCCAGGCAAGAGCTGGGCTGCGCTATAATTAACATCACCGTTTGTCAGCGGCATGATTGGCGAAGGTATAAGTCTTGCTCTTTCTGGATGTAGTGATAGTTGACAGTCCTTGTTCTTTGTAGGGGACGTTTATGTCAACGGGTTGAAGTTTCCTTCTCCCAAGAAAAGAAGAGAGAAAAAAAAGATCGCGGTTTGCTCCATGTGAAGTTTGGATGTGGGGCGACGCGAATACGCTAGTGTTTTAGCTGCATAACGGTGCTATCGGATCATGATCCCTGTTTGTTTACATTGAGACATCAGGTTTCCAACGTTATCGACATTACCTTGCCACGCTTACTTCAACACCAAATCTCACCATCGACGCCCTGAAGTTTACCGAGCTGGACTTGCGCGGCTGTTTACCATCTATCTGTCGATTGCTCTCTTCCGCTTGAGATTTGCCGTCAGTTCGATATGTCATAGAAGCCAACGCGACCTCCTCCCAGAAAGCGCAATAGGCCACATGAAGGCCGCATTTGCCGGCAAGGAGTACCAATGTCAATTCCAGTATCAACACATTTCAGAGGAAGAGTGCTACAAGAGGCGCTAATGCTATTGGCTGCCTTTGGTTAACATAATGTCGTCGTATCATCCACCGCGTCAGACTCATACGACAAGTCCGGTGTCCAGGTCCAGTCCGTTGCGACATTCGTCAAACGCCTCAACAGCCTCGTCCAATCTCTCGAGTGCCTCAAATCCGTTTCCTCCGAGTCGTACAAGCACGATATCTTCAACCGCATCCAGTGGATACCAACATTTGGGGTCTGGCCACAAGCGGGGCATCAGCGAGACCTCCCCTACACGGCCTTCTGCCGGGCGAGAAATGTTGAGCCATGAGACAATAGCGGCTGGGGGATACAAATCTGCACGGCAATCGTTACGGCCACTACCTCAACCTCCAAGTGCCTCATCCCCGGCGATATATGACAAATTTCAACACACGCACTCACGGGGTCAAAGCTTCAATGACGCCCCGAAGCTCGACTACAATGCACCAGTATATTCTCCTCTGTCAATGGCAGCAAATTCAAATCGTCCACAGTCAATGGTTCTTAGTCGAGCAGATTCCGTAACACCCAGCTCATCGCTATCTCAAAGGCCGCATGTGCATCACGCCAACACCAGCCCTCACGGACCTGCTTTCTCATCGCCAGATTTGAATACTTTAAAGAATTCCTCTACCAATCATCTAAGAACCCTTTCGAAATTTGCGCAGCAAGGATCCAGCGAAGACTTTTCCATTGCTTCACCAGCACCGTCTGTTGTGGGTTTGCAAGGTCGAAGACAGTTGAAGCGCACGGATTCTACAAGGGGAAGTAAGGGCTCAGCGGCGGTCAGCAATCGTAGAAGCTATGCATGGGAAGACAGGAATTGGATGGACAAGCAAAGACAATTCCTTCAGGCATACGAGTATCTGTGCCACATTGGAGAAGCAAAGGAATGGATAGAGGATATCATACATAAGACGTTGCCTCCCATTGTACAGTTGGAGGAGGCTTTGCGAGATGGCGTCACGCTGGCAGAAATCGTTCAGGCGTTGAACTCAAACCATCCTATTCGCATCTTTCGACATCCCAAACTCCAATTCCGCCATTCAGATAATATTGCGCAGTTTTTCCGCTTCCTCGCCGACGTGGAGCTGCCCGAGCTGTTTCGCTTTGAATTGATTGATCTTTACGAGAAGAAGAATATACCAAAGGTCATCTATTGTATACATGCACTATCTTGGCTACTGTATAGAAAGGGCATAGTAGAGTTCCGGATCGGCAATCTGGTTGGGCAATTGGAGTTCGAACACCACGAATTGGAGGAAATGCAGAAAGGTTTAGACAAGGCCGGAATCAGCATGCCGAGCTTCTCGGGTATGGGGGCAAGTTTTGGTGCTGAGCCAGAGCCGGAACCGGAACCGGAACCAGAGCCTGTTGAGTCGGAGGAGGAAAGGATAGCGAGAGAACTGGGCGAAAAGGAAGCTATGGTGCTTGACCTTCAGGCTCAAATGAGAGGTGCTGCCGTGCGAGTGGGGCTTGGTCAAACGATGCAGAGCCTCTGGGAGTCGGAAGAAACGTTGGCTGAGCTGCAGTCTATCATACGGGGTGATTGGGCCAGGCAGGTTTTCGACTACCGGCTGAGCATGAAACAATTCGCGGTCAACCTTCAAAGCGCTGCCCGAGGTTTTGTATGTCGAAATAGACAGCAAGGCAACGAAGATATGTGGAAAAGCAAAGAGGGCGAAATTACCTTCCTCCAGAGCTTGATCAGGGCTGGAAGAGCTCGAGCAGAAATTCAAATTATCGAGTCTTGCACACGAAGAGAAGAGCTTGGCGTTCGACAGTTGCAGGCAGCCATTCGTGGCGCTTTACGGAGGAACGAAGTCTGCGAACAATTTGAGCAGACCAGGAATGCTCAGACGAGCGTGGAAAGCCTCCAAGCTGCTCTAAGGGGAACGTTGCAGCGCCGAAGGGTTCAAGACGACAAATACCGACTTCAGCAAACTCAAGGTATGATATTAAAACTTCAGGCTGCGTCAAGAGGGGCTTCTGTTAGATCGTTCATGGCAGATCAAACGCAAAAGCTTGAGAATTTGACTGGACTATGGTGCTCAATACAGGCAGGCTCACGGGGGAGCCTTTCCCGACACAAGCTACAGGAAACCAAGATTCAGCTTCGTAATCATCAACATGCTACATCTAGACTCCAAGCCAGGATTCGTGGGAAATTCGTACGAGAAGAGATCAATCAGATCAAATCCTCCCTATCCCAAGTAGATGTGCAGAATGTAGCCTTACAAGCTGCGTCTCGCGCGTACCTTTTCCGTATACGATATCTCGCCGATCTTCAAGCGTTGAGGAACCAGACACCCATGATTACTGCGCTTCTAGCTTCCTCTCGCGGATTTTTGCTTCGACAAACTCTGCATGACTTACATGAGGATTTGCTATCTAACACACCAGAGCTCATCGATTTGCAGGCTTTATCCCGGGCAATGCTGCTAAGAACAGATATTGGCGGTTTGCTCAGCCAACTTGAGGACGAAGAATCTGTCATAGCAGAGGTGCAAGCTGCCATCCGGGGCAAGCTGGTTCGCGGGAAGTTCGCAGAAAAGCAACGGTTCTTTAAGCAAAACATGGAGAAGGTCGTCAAGGTACAAAGTTACATAAGAGGAAGATTGCAGGGCGAAGCATACAAGAGCCTGACCAGTGGTAACAACCCACCGGTTGGCACTGTCAAGGGTTTCGTACATCTCTTGAACGACAGCGACTTCGACTTCGACGAGGAAGTAGAGTTTGAGAGGCTCAGGAAAACGGTGGTACAGCATGTCCGGCAGAACGAAATGGCAGATCAGTACATCACTCAATTAGACATCAAGATTGCCCTCCTCGTGAAAAACAAGATTACTCTGGATGAGGTTGTGAAACATCAAAAGCATTTCGGTGGTGACGCCGGAAGCCTACTTACGAACACTGAAATTTCTTCCAAAGATCCTTTCGATCTCAAGGCGCTCAACAAGAACTCAAGAAGAAAATTAGAACACTATCAAGAGCTTTTTTTCGTGCTACAGACGCAGCCTCAGTACCTCGCCCGACTATTTAGGAGATTCAGAGAACAAGCATATGCCGAGAAAGAATGCGAACGAATCAAACACTTGATGATGGGTCTTTTCGGTTACGCGCAGAAGCGAAGAGAAGAATACTATCTGATCAAACTCATCGTAAGATCCATGAAGGAAGAGATTGACAATTGTCATTCGATCCAGGAATATCTGAGAGGTAACTTCTTTTGGGCGAAGCTTTTCAGTGCGTACATCAAGTCACCGCGGGACCGCAAGTATATGCGTGACATCCTAGGCCCAATTATCAAGGAAAATGTTATTGAGAACCCCGAGTTAGACCTCGAAAGTGATCCAATGCAGATCTACCTTTCTTCTATTGAGAACGAGCAATTACGCTCCGGCCAAAGAAGTCACCGCAGTCCCGACATTGCTCGAGAAGAGGCTATTCGGGATCCAGAGACAAAGAGGACTTTTATAGCCCATCTTCAGGATCTCCGAGATATTGCTGATCAGTTCTTTACCGCACTGGAGGAGCAATTGCACAAAATGCCATTTGGAGTCAGATACATTGCACAGCAGATGTTTCAAAACCTTACCTCGAGATTCCAGCATGATGAGCAAGGCCACGTTCTGCAAATCGTTGGTCACTGGATATGGAAAAGCTACCTCCAACCTGGCCTACTTGAGCCAGAAAAGGCCGGATCCATAGACCGGGGTCTTTCGCAAATGCACAAGAGGAATATAAACGAGGTGGCAAAGGTGCTTGGCCAAGTTGCTGCAGGAAGACTATTCGGTAGCGAGAATGTTTTTCTGCAGCCTCTCAACAGTTATGTTGGGGAATCTATCGAGCGGCTTGGAGAGATCTGGGGCAATCGTAAGTAGCGAGTTTCAACCAAGTATTCTAAGAACCCTACTGACGATATTCTCTACAGTGATTGCTGTTCCAGACGCTGAAACGCAATTCGATATCGATGAGTTCAACGATCTTTACGCACGTACAAAGCCCACTCTATACATAAAAATGGCAGATATCTTCTCAGTACATCATTTAGTTGCCGCCGAAACAATGAACATCTGCCCGAATCAAGATGATATGTTACGAGATGCGATCCGCGAGCTCGGCAGCGCAAAGACTAACGAGAATGAGCTTATGAATGTCAGCACCTCCGAAATCTGTCTTACTCTAAACCCGAAACTGCACGATGTAGAAGGTATGTCACACCTTTGTTCGTTCACTAAGAGGATTTCGAAGCTGATCCAAAATACTAGACCCTGATGCGGAGATAAAAGCCCTCTTCATGGAAACCAAACGTTGTGTCCTCTACATAATCCGCGTCCAATCCGGTGCTAATCTCATGGAAATCATGGTCAAGCCCATCGCCATGGAAGATGAGGACCGCTGGGACGCCCTGGTCCGTGACGAGCTCTCCGCAGGCTCTCGAAAACGTGGCGCTTACTCCGAAGCCAACACCCTTGTTGACATTGCCTCAATGCCATATTCCGAACTCAAGCGCACCGCCCTCGAAAACATCCTAAGACTCGAACAGGCCGCCCGCCTCTCCCGCCACAATTACTACCAAGATCTCCTCAACGCCATCGCCGTCGATATTCGCACCAAGCACCGCCGGCGCATTCAGCGCCAGCGTGAACTTGAGGGCGTAAAATTAACACTTGCGCGACTGAACGACCAGGCACTATATCTCGAACAGCAGCTCAAGACCTACAACGATTACATCGAGCAGGCAATGGTCACGCTGCAAAACAAAAAAGGCAAGAAACGCTTCCTCTTACCCTTCACCAAGCAATGGGACCACGAGCGTGAACTCGCCCGCTCCGGCCGCGTCCCCAAATTCGGCTCCTTCAAATACAGCGCCCAAGACCTGGCAAACCGCGGCATCCTCGTGTCCTGGAAAGGCTACACGGAGCGCCAGTACGCGCAAATCGACCTGACAATCAGCAGCAACGAAGTCGGCGTTTTCAGCATCGAGGGCAGCATGGGTGCGATCAGCGTCCCGGGTGCGAGCGCGCAGGTGCCCCTGGATGATTTGCTGCAGGCGCAGTATAACGGCACGCAGTTTTTGGAGTTTTTTGCGAGGGGCGGGGAGGTGAGGGTTAGTGTGAATTTGTTTTTGCATTTGATTATGAGGAAGTTTTATAAGGATAAGGAATGAGGGGGTTTGTCGTTGGGTGGATGGATAGGGAGAAAGACGGCAGAGTGCAGGGAGAATGGGGAGACGGGGAAGGAGAGAGCGCGTTTTTGATGCTTCGATGAGTGAAGGTGCATAGGGAGGAAGGCAGGCGCATTCCGCATCTTTTTGGCTGGCGTGGTTGGGTAAATACGGTCATACCCAAGGCAATATGGACTTTAAGCGGGCGGTCCCGCCAGGTGGTCAGGATAGGTGAGGGGGTGGAGGTTGTACATAGATTACATACGGTACGACGTAAATTTACTCTTCAACGCTGCTGTTTGAACGAATGGATGGATGGATGTTGTTGGTAATTGTTTATTACTCACGGACATATACGAAATACAGGCTACTCCAAAAACCCTACCAACGTCCCCAACATATCCTTCATCACCCCATCCCCATCCTCATCGTTCCCCCTCGCATCCATCCCCTCAAGCTGCTCCCTCAGCGTCTTCCGCAAATCCTCAAAGGTCTCATCCCGCTCAGCGAGCAGATCTTGGATCTTAGCTCTCGCGCCGCTGTCCTCGGCGACTAACCAGGCTAGTATCACATCTACGGTTTGTAAAGAAAACAAGCCGGCGTCCAGCCGGCGCGAGAACCAAGCGTCTGCGCGGTCGTCTTGTTCTTCGGGGGAGAGATGTGCTCGTTCCTCAGCGATGGCTTGGTCGATGGGGGAGAGTCTGGAGGCGTAGTCGCGCCGTATTTGGACGAGGCGGGTGAGTTTCTCGTAATCCTTCTCGACAAATTTAGCGAGTAGACGTATTCGCTCGGCGGAGTCGGCGGGTAGGGAGCGTAGCAAGGATGATAGGATACCGAGGAGGTGTTCTGTCATTTGATGATCGTGTTTCTTCATCAGCAGGCTGAAGATTGGTTTCAGGCCTGCTGCTTCGACGAGTTTCTGGCAGCATGGGCAGCCATCGGGGCCAGCGAGGGCGTGGTCGAGCAGGCGCAGAGAGCGGGGGCGGCTCATTTTGCCGTCACGGAGCATGATTAGGCAAAGCTCAATGCCTTCGGCGTCGACGAATCTGGATTTGCCGGGGGTGGCGTCCAGGCAGCAGGTTAGGCAGTCGAAGATGTTTTCGACATATTCTTCTTCTTCTGTGCTTTTTGCGGGGTCGCGTTTTCGGTATGGGCTGAGGAGTTGAAGAAGCGTGTCAATGCCGTCTCGTTCGATGAGTTGCAAGCGATTTGCGGGAGAGGATTGGAGCAGGATGGCAAGGATTTCGGCGGCGTATTGCTTATTTTGGGTGACTGGAGTTTCGGGCTTTTGGGAGCGGGCGAGGAGGAATTTGATGAGCGAGGTGGAGGTGCCTATAAGGGAGGCGATGGATGGGCGGGAGGAGAGGTTTTCTATGACGCCGAGGACGTGGTAGACGCCGGCTCTGTCAGATTCGTTGGATTCGTCGAGGCGCGAAATGTTCTCATAAAGGAGGTTGAGAAGATCTGCTTCGAGCTAAAGATTTGTTAGAGTACGAAAAGAAACAGGATTCTCATATCAGCTTACCATTGCATCGACAAGCGCGTCCCACTGCGCCTGTTCGGCTTCAATATCCTCATCCGTAAGTTCGTTGATGATCTCGATTGCGTCAATAGTGATATCAGTATTCTCGTGAGATAGCAATGACACTAGAGAAGAGACGCAGCCCAGCTTCGCAAACTCTTCGTAGAGGTTTGAGTGTTCAGAAAGAATTGATAGGGCCTTGATATCTGCATCTAGATCTGCTTCTGAGCCCATGAACCTGATTTGAAGTCAGACCAGACCCACCAATTGCTATAAATTTCCCGCACATACTTTTCCGGTGTGTCCTCGAACTTGCTTCGCAGCTCGGTGTTTTTGGATATCCTTTTCTCGAAGTTTAAGGCAAGTTTTCGCAACCATGCGGAGTCGATCTTCTCCGAATTCTAGAAGCTCGGGTCAGTCAAGCCGTAAAGCTTCTTGTGGACAGCTTCCAGCCTACTATATCGTCCTTGTCTCTTTCATCGATGAAGTTTAGCACCTCCGCTGTATCGTCTGTTATGCCGCCTCCAAAGAAGCGTCCTTCCTCATCATCTAAAACCTCCTCCTCGAAGTCAGGCGGTAGCTCGGGGCCTGCTACCCCATCATCGCCTTCCTCGTTCTCCACTGTCGCTCGTCCATTCGATTTGACATCTCCGTTCGCGCTGGTCTTATTTGCCTTGTAAACTTCATCTAAGGCTAGTCAGCCATGTCCGTTATCATCTCGATGGTCTTCCCATACGAGCATCTCCGGCTGGCTCTAATTTGCGCTTGTTGCTCGGCAGTGAGGGTTTCTAGAAAATATTTAGCATGTACGGAGGGAACGCTTATTAAAGTTATCTACCTTGAACAAATCGTCAATGCTCGTCATGCTGTTGAGTGTTCTGACTTAGATACAGTCTAGAACGTATTCATGCTTCAAATGTCATAATTATGGTCACTCAGAGCTTCACGAGTATCTCAACCTGATGCTCAAGTAAAGCCACAGATAATAGCCGCAGTAGACGCAGTAGACGCAACAGCCACGATCCATAATCCTAGCCTCAGCATTACCACAGTTTAACAAACGCCATACAGCAAGTGTGCAATGGATTCATAGGCTGTCATTATCCACTTGGCGCTTGGCCTCCCGTAGGGTCGGGTCTAACCCTTTCTGGGTGCCTCACTCTCCCTTTCGCAACCAACCCTCCCGGCCCATCGAGCTCTTCAATATCCGAAAAAAGCTTATCCATGATCCTGCAACAACTCATAATATCTTCTTTGAGATCTTCCAGCTTCAAGCCTTCAATTTTTCCATTACCAGTACGACCGCAGAAAGCCTCAATGAATTCTTCACCCTCTAAAGTGTGCATTAGAAAACCCATAAACTCGTCATCTGGAACGATTTGATTCTCCAGATGCTGGAATTCCTCAACCAAGGAAGAGTGCCTCTTGTTCAGCAATTCAAAGTGCTCACAAGCAGTTTTAAAGGCTTTGACAAGATCAACTTGAGAGAACTCATTAAGGAAGCTGATACGACGTTCGGAAGCTAATGTAGAGGTAATGAATGCATTGAGGCGGCTTTGTGAGGTACTAACTGACATATTCTGTGGTATAATGTTTTGGAAACCGGATATGAGGATGCTGTAGTTTTTGATATATTACAAAAAATTGTGGGATTTGACTTCTATATATATTGTGCTGGAAGTTTGCTTCTTTGTTCAGAAAACTTCGATCTTCTGCTGTCGGCAGCAGGCCATCGTTCCCCCAAGATCACATGACCACTAAGCTTCTGTCACGTCCTTAATAGTATCCAAATCTTCTGGGCCGTTCCGCAAACTGGAGACATAGCGATGACCTGCTGATCTAGCCCCCATTCGATTGTCGACAAAGATCGTCAGAGACAGATCGGACAGAAGAACAGTTTCCAAGACATCAAGGGCCATGCTTCCCGCATTACAAAGCCAGCCCTGAGACAGATAATCAACTGGCTGCACGTCTCTCTTAAAGGCTGCGCCAACCACCTGAACCCCTCGACAATTAGAATCTTAGCAAAGCATGAGAGCACCGTTCTTACTAATCTGCAGAGAAATTATGGAAATCATCACCTATGGCGGGGGTAAAATAGCACGTAGACCAGAGCGAATATTGAGAAGGGGTACGTCTTCCTAGTGAAACAATGAGGGGCTGGTCAATGTATGTTCATGTCACCTTATGTTAGGAGGAGCTGAATCTCAGTATAGTCACATACGAGCACTAGACCACATAATACTGAAGGCAGCTTTCCCACGTATTTTTTAGAAGACTACCTATGTTTGACCAACCTACAACAGCCCTAAGTATTTTTTGATAACATGTTATAAGACAATCGTTCCTCCCTCGCCAAGACGCGACTCGTTCTTGACAGTACAAGCTTGTTGTATGTGGCTTCGTAGGATGGTGCTAAAGGCATGGGCTGTGGTGGGAGGAAGGCCTCTATTTGGTGTATTAGTCAGTTGTCTTGAGAATCTCTCTAAAGGCCACACCTGACCGATCGAGTAGTGCCGACAAGGCTAGAAAATGAGGAGCCGAAGACCATCGGCTACTTCGGGTTTCTGGTTGGAAGGTTCGAAAGATTGTGGGGCGTTAGTCTCTTGCAGTAACGGTTGAGAGCTGACCGGAGCACTAGTGGTGTCCATAGCGGTGACTGGAGTAGAAGTAGGGCCTTGAGTTGAAGGCTCGGGCGAAAGTTTTGCGGCAATGATTGTCTTCGCTCCTGCTGCAACTGTGATCTGGACGGTTTCACTGGGGTGGAGGAGAGGGGTTTCTGTGGCTGGAGTCTCCCATTCTGATCCTGACAATGATTGGCAAGGTACTGAAGAAGATAAACTCAGGAGATCTATTCACCCCAAAGAGGCGGTTGGTTCACGTTTGAGAAGACAAAGGATTCAAAAACGAGCTGGGGTTCAGTCGGTTGCTGGACGAGATAGAAACGATGCGGAACAAATCTCGATGCATCATTGGTTGAAGCGGATTAGAGCTCAACGCGCTCATCCACCTCAATTCAAATATCCAGTATTGAATGATTTCTTTACCACTCCCGCTGCTGCACCCAAGTACCTACCATGATTTTCCTGCTATCACGCACTAATGATCATTTATAGGTATATAATAGCAGCTTTTGATTGAAGGAAACATATGCTTTGATCGTTTAGATATCCAAGCCAGCAGCAGAGCTCAGCGCTAGCCAGGTTGCATATCATAATCATGTTAGCCTCGTTCAAGACATTCAGGACTGTCAGCCGGTCATATTACGGTATGCGTAGGTAGAGAACAGGTCCTCCCACTATGAATATCGACAGTCACGACGATATCTACGGTTCCTTCAGTGAGAAAAGGTATGTCCTACGAAGTAAGGTAATCACGTGGTACTCTGGAGTAAAAAGCCGCTAGGAGATAAAGTAAGCGAGAAGCCCTAGCCCTGATCAGGCATGCATGTCCGATAATATCGTCATCACCTTATCCTCCCCTCAACCTGGGGAAAATCTAGAAAGTAGATAAATATGGAATGGTAGGAGATTGTACATATTTAATGTTTTGACTTGTTTTGAAGTCCTTGCTCTAGTACATAAAGTTCTCTACATTTAGTATTTCTCTTCGGATCCTTTGTACATACAGATGCCCGTACCCACTCGAGACATCCCAGCCGGGCAAAAGCGCGGTGTCTCCAACCCGCCTCCTCTGCTTAAACACAGATCCTCCACCTGGTTCATTCTGAGTACCATCTGCATTGCTGTCTTTACTGATATTTTCCTTTACGGCATTATCGTGCCAGTAATACCTTTTGCCCTAACTGTCCGCTGTGGCGTCGAGGAGAAAGATGTTCAGCACTGGGTCTCAGTTCTCCTGGCCGTCTACGGCGCTGCTCTACTCGCTTCCTCCCCTGTCTGTGGATGGCTCGCTGATCACTCGTCGTCGAGACGCCTTCCACTTCTCTTCGGCCTCCTAGCTCTCGGTGGGGCGACATTGCTGCTATGCCTGGGCACCTGCATTGTCTTACTGATTATCGGCCGCCTGCTGCAGGGCATCTCAGCTGCAATAGTATGGACGGTTGGCTTGGCGCTGCTGGTTGATACTGCTGGACAGGAAGAGATTGGGCAGGTGATGGGGTATGTGAGTATAAGCATGAGTGTGGCGGTCCTGGTGGCGCCGTTGCTGGGAGGGGTGGTATATGCGCGAGGAGGATATTATGCTGTTTATTATATGGCGTTTGCTTTGATCATCTTGGATATTGTCCTTCGGGTGGCTTTGGTGGAGAAGAAGGTTGCAAAGAAATGGATTGCGGAGGACGAATCAAAAGAGGAGGAAACTAGTACGCCACCACCTTCAGCAAGCGACTCAGAAAAAGAAAAAGAAGCAAACCCCAAGACTTCAGAATCTCCGATTCCTCTCCCGATCGCCCGCCTTCCGAGCACCAATCCCCCATTTTCTCCCAAACCCTCTTCTCTCCCTCCAATTCTTACCCTTCTTTCCTCCCGCCGCCTCCTTTCCACCCTCTACTGCACCCTCGTGCAATCCTCTCTCCTTACCGCCTGGGACGCCATCATCCCCCTCCGCGTCAGTCACCTGTTCGGATGGCACTCCCTTGGCGCCGGCCTCATCTTCCTCCCCCTCGTCCTTCCCTCCTTCCTCGCGCCCTTCATCGGAGCCTACGCCGACCGGCACGGCCCTCGCCTTCCCACTTTCCTCGGCTTCCTCCTCGCAACGCCCTTTCTGGTCCTGCTACTCCTAGTCTCCCACCCAGGAATCCGTCAAATAGTCCTCATGTGCGCCTTACTAGGCTTGCTAGGTTTCGCCCTAACAATGGTCATGACCCCCTTGATGGCCGAAATCACCTACGAAGTCGCAGCGCAAGAAAAGGCACAGCCCGGAAAATTCGGACCCAAGGGCGCGTACGCGCAAGCGTACGGATTGTTCAATACCGCGTTTGCGGGGGGCATGTTGGTAGGGCCGCTTTGGGGAGGTTTCGTGACGGGGACCGCTGGGTGGGGGACGACGTGTTGGAGTTTGGGGGTTTGGAGCGTGGTTAGTGCTGTGCCGGCGGTGTTGTTTACCGGGGGGTGGATTGGAGAGAGGAAGAGGAAGGATGAGAACCAAGGAGAGGGAGAAGGCTAAAGGGTCAACGAAATGGCACAATCATGAAATGAACCGGACGAACACGGCGTGGGTCCTAGAGTCAGTCTTTAGGCCACAAACCCGCCCGAATCAATTGCTCCATCGACGCAGCCACGCCCCCGTCATGCTGCGGCACCCCGGATGACCACACGAACCGCACCAAAAGACCCGTGCAATCTTTTCGACCCAGAAATAGTTCATGTCCCATTCCGGGAATTCGTCCCTCCAAGGCTCCAGAGCGAAACCCATTTTTCACTCACCAATACCAACAGGCAAAGTGGTCATACTACGCTCGGGTTCTTCAACTCAGAACGACACGGCTATCCACTTATCCCACAAACCCACTCGGAATATGGATGACGACTTCCACGAATGATACAGACGATCGCCCTACATAAGAAAATTTCTATACATATATATCAACCCGACATGACATGACACCCATACTCCCAAAAAAAATACATACTACTTATTACTTACTACATCACCACCGACCCACCCCCTAGCGTATAAATATCGAGAATATACTTGGGAGAACTAAAGCGGGGGAGGAGGTGTGGGGTGGAAAGAGTTGGTGGATGGGGGGGTAGTGGGAGAGAGAAGAAAAAAGGGGGAGAAGTGAGGAAAGTCGTTGTGGAGAATGGAAGTGAGACGGGCGGGTTGAAGAATTTTGAGGTGGGGGGGGGGATGGGAATGGGCGGAACGAGGTGGGGCGGGGGGGAGCGGAACGCAGAGGGATAAAGAAAAGGGAAGCGAGATGGGCGGGGCGGGGAAGGATGAGAGAGTTGTGATGGTGGGGACCGGATGGGAAAAACTTTGTTGTGTACGAGTACAGTGTCGCAATGATTGGGGCAGAGCAAGTAATTTTCGGGCGGTACAAGCCTTTTACCGGCAGTGGTGCAGGCCATGCTGGATCGTGGATCGGTGTTCTGTATTTAGATCTGGGAAAGTAGTGTGTTGGGGAACTGGGGAATGGGAAATCATAGGGATGGTTTAGACTTCAAGCCTTGGGGTCGCCTTCGCTTATGCTTACCATGGATGCGTTGCTGGTGGAGTGGGTCTGATGCGTGGTATGCCTTGGTGGTGGGTACATCAGGGAAAATTAAAAAGTGAGAACGAGCACCAAGGTTGAATTCGTTGCTTGGAGGAATTTCCTCGTTAGTGGCAAGAACTGTACAGTTGTGCTACGTTTAGCTGAAAAGGCAGCTAAGTAATAGGAACGCAATAGTTGGTATCTCGTCGCTGAAAGCAATCGACACCCCTCTTGTGCTTGTGTCGATTCTGAAACGCCATCGATGGAATTGGAGCAAGTGCTGTGTGCTCGTTGAATGCGAAAGCTTGCCGACCGTCCGCCCTTTGGAAATAGCGCCATGCTGGAGGAATAGTGGGATCGCACAAGGGCTGGTAAATAATGCTGGCTGGAAAATGCTGGTATTGGACAAATGCTGGTAGGTAGCTGAAGCATAAATGGTGGCATGCCTGGGTCATGCCGAATACATAAAGGTTGGATGCAGGTGGAGCGTCCGACTTTACTTCTTTGCTTTGGTGGAAGTGATGGCGGTGTTGGACATGCTGCGGGTGAGACCGCCAATGTAGTCTTGTAACGCGACATTCTGCTTCTCAAGCCTCTCGTGGTCCGACTTGACCAGTTCAATCTTCTCCGCCAGAGCATTGAGTCCGGATTGTAGATTCTTCGCGTGTCTGTGAACCCGTCAGTCATCAACCCAGACATAGCTGCCTCATCACGCGCATCGATCGTACCTTTGAACCGCTTTCCTGGTATCCAGCCCCAACTTCTCAGTCTCATAGGTCGAACGACGTGGACTCATGGCTCGCGCATCATCGGCCGGGAACGACTCTTTTTGTATTTCGACGTCAGGGTGATCGCGTGGTACGATGTTGGTGCCACTGGATTTGCGGGAGGCGAGTTTGGGACGCGTCAATGCTCGGACCAAGGATGGACGTTTGGGTTCGCTGTCGGACATGTCTGATGAAGTGTTTGACGAAGGGTTGGATTCGGGGTCACAGATTGAAGGCGCGCTTGTGATGCTGATGGTGGCAGAAGGTTCTGAAGGTGTGGGTGTTGAGTCGAGGGATCCTGACAAGGGACTCATAACTCCAACAGTAGGGTCTACCTCTTGTTGGAAGAGTCACTGTCACTTGATGTTGATAGTTTTCCCAAAGTGAAGGCGCTCGCACCGATTCTCTGTCAAGGATCGTCGAGCGTTTCACCGCTTCTGAGACCAAGTGACGTAGAGCGCAGGAAAAAGCCGATGGGCAAGAATGGTGATGGTTGAAGAAAGACTGCTGGGAGCTTGCCAAGCTGAAGGAGACAGTAGAAGTGAGTACTTCTCTGATTACCACTTTTCAAGGAGCAATGGAAAGTGTGTGGATGCAACTGCACGAGAAGGTTTGAAGGTCAAGGTCAGGGTCGGTGAAGGCTGAATTCTTTAACCCCGGTAATCCACGGAGCGGAACAGTCAAGCGAGTGTGCTACGGGTACGACTCGAAAGCGGGGGAAAGACGGAGGCAAAAGAGGCAAAAAAGGCAATAGCAGGAATAGATTGACAGGTGGTCGAGCTGTGACTCGCAGGAGGCATGTAATAAATCATAAGGTATTATATCATTCATTATTACAGCTGGTCAGTGGTCAGTGGTCAGTGGTCACTGGGTTGATTGGTAAGTACTTTATCTACAAAAAGGGGAAAGCAATCGCAGGGGTCGCAAGATATCCCGCTAAGGTACCTTAGCTGACCCGAGGAACGCACAATGACGCAGACTAAAGTACCTTAGAATGGATTCGGTAGTGGGAAGCCCATGAGACACCCCTGCTAGCCGCAGTCACTGTCGCATCTTCGTCGGGTTGGATCATAGGATGGGGGAAAGCCGCCAAGACGCTTCAACTCCTGCATGCGCTGATTATCAGCCCCGAAGTCACATGTTGGGATTCCTCAATCATTTGCTAGGTATCAATCTTACTGCTGCTCTTATGCTTGAAACACCAAGAACACCAAGAACACAACAGGAGCAGATTGGTGAGCTGTGAGGTGCCATCATGATGTATCCGTCCTCGTGTCCGTGGTCTAATCTCACAGACAGTGAGCCTTGTTATGATGCGCACGTCTCGTTGGTTTCCTGTCGTTTGTCTTGCTCGCCAATTGCAATAGCAGAGCCGCATGAAAGCGCCAATGTACGAGTGCACAGTAATACCTGCAGCTTTGATATCCTGTCTCTCGTCGTCTACTTCCAACAACCGAGATTGCGACGTTTCACTGGTCACGTTGTACCGCAGGAGACGGGTAAGCCCTCATCAGCAGATGAAGATGAATTGAGTGACATGTATGACTGTGCGGATAAGGAACAACTCGTTCTATCCATGTTATTGGATCGGAAGTCTGGCCAGCCCTATCACCTCTGACGTACGGCATGGTAACGCAAACTTCGGAAGAGATAATGGCCTCATATCGATGTATGGGGATAACGGGCAGCCCTCGATATCTTTTCAAGATGCTCAGGATTTCTGAGGCGGGAGAATAATCGAGGTACCCGACTCATTCGTATAAGGCACAAGACGTTAGCCAACAATCCTACAAGTAGAGACTCGAGATATTGCGGGCATAATAATTAGTCAAATAGTAATCGAGTGGGGGACTCGTATTTTAGTAAGACCGAAAAGAACGATACACATAGCAGATACTGTCTATGACTGTAAAAGGTAGATTTAAAAAAACCAGAAGATCGTTCGCAACAAGCAAAAAGCTTTTGAATACTCATAGACAAATCTATAGGCAGCATGCATAACGATGACGGTATAGGAGCAACGATGCAGTTGTTGCTGCGCAACCAGTGGTTCCATATTCCTTCTAGCATTGTAAGACGACAAGAAGGTGCAACCCTAGCAAAAGAATCTATAAAAGAAGTGCTGGGTAAAAGGGACATACGGAGCTGACCAAACCGGACTTTCTCTACTCAAATTGCCAATTCCTGAGTCTGATATTTGACCTGGTGTGCCGGGCTATCGGTTGTTGTTTACTGACATTCAGCCACTCCTGGTACTGCTATATTGCCATCCAAGTATTCAAGCAAAGTGCCTTGAGACACATGAACTCTTGTAAAAATATTTGGACCTAGCTGTGGGATAGAAGCATCCTGGCGAACTGAGAATAGGGACTGTGCCGTTCATGTCCAGCTCGCAGTTCCATGAAATTTGAATATATTATTTGGCGGGGAGAGTAGAATGTATGAGAAAACGAAGGTTCAGCGTTGGCCGGAATTTATACCGGCCTTTAGCGCTAAGCTAGTATCTTAGGGTTTCTGCGCGCTACCCTCATCGAAATAATTAAGACCTCGTCTATGATGATCCAGACGGCAAGACGGCGAGATACTAGTTGCCAAACAGACAAATCATTGCAAAGGAACCTACAAATGGTCGTCTTAGTTCAGCCGAGTATCGATATTTTCTCTGGATATGATTGAAGCCGTAAGAACGCCATCGAGTAGGTGAGGTAGTATGGGAGCATCGCAGGAAACCGGGATACTAGCATCAACCAGTCCCCCGCCAGCATTGATATGTCGTATGAATTAATGCTTCCGTTCAGCCACTGCAATCATCACCTGCCCCGTTCAGTTCGCGCCCGCCATGGAATGGAGGGGAAGGCCGGAAACCTTCCGGCCACGAGGTATATAGTCGACGCAGACGTCCGGTCCTCTCGCTCCTTCTTTGGTATCAATCTTCGCTTTGACACGAAAATTTGCCGCATTGATTTAACGTCTTCTGAAGCAATGGGCTCCATGAATACCCCTGAAAGCTTCCCCTTCCTTACCACTCTCCCTCCTTCCTCCACCATCTCTACTCTTCCTCCCTTCACCGTCTCCATTCCTCGTGGGTTTCTTCCTCTCAGTGACCCACCAACCAAGCTCCCCGCTTCTTTCGCAGCCCTGAGCTCGCTACTTGCCCGTATGCCCATGGTAACCATCGAAGGAAAGCTGGGCTTGTTAGCTTCGTTCACATTTGGAGAGACCGTCTTAAGGGAGTTGCCTGATCTAACAGAGAATGTTGACGAGGTAAAGAAGGACTTGAGGATGGTATGCGCTCTGTATAGGGATTATTCTTTCGTAGCGAGCGCCTACCTCTTGGAGCCGTGCCATGAGCGGTGGGTAAGGGGTGAGGGGTATGGACTAGGGAGGCAGCGGTTGCCAGCATGTGTTGCGAGGCCTCTGGCCAAGGTGGCGGAGATGTGAGTATTGCACGTCGATGTCGCCGTTATTGTCCGCCTGTTCTGTTTGCTGCTCGTTTCATCTCCTTCATCAGCGTACTCAATCTGTCGCCTAAGAACTTCTCAACACTTGTATACATATCGTAACGACTCAAATTCGTGGCAGATCCGGATTCAAGCCGTTCATGGAATATGCTGGCTCGTACGCTCTTTTCAATTACTGCCTCGCCGATCCAAGTGTCGGTATGGACTACTCGAACCTTCGCCTAGTGCGTGCTTTCGAAAAAGGTCTAAACCCTTCGAGCTCAGAGGCAGGCTTCGTTCTCGTACATGTTGATATGGTCAAGAATTCCGGTCCTCTGGTCGAAGGAGCAGTCAACACACTTGCCGCTTGCGGCAACGATGATAGGAAGGCTTTCGACGCAGGGTTGGAGCTAGTCATCAAAGCAATGGTTGAGGTTAATCGGGTAATGGATGGTAAGTTCAGATCTCTGTGTGGATGCTAAACAATAGGGTTGGATTGATGAAATTGACATTTGTCCGCGAGGTATGTGGAAGAAGAGTATGCCTGGCGACTACAACAGCTTTCGCACTTTTATATTTGGCATCACGGGCCAATCGATGTTTCCTCACGGCGTAGTCTATGAAGGTGTCAGCGAGGAGCCGATGTCGTTCCGAGGCGAGAGCGGTGCGAATGACAGCATGGTATATTTTCCAACGTCTATTCCACCTATAAGAAACGCTAAAGAGACACAGATCCCACTCTGCGACAATCTTCTGGAGATCGAGATGCCGGATACCCCTCTTACAGAGATCCTCGTAGATTTCCGTTCCTATCGCCCGGGAAACCATCGAGAGTTCTTAGAGTGGGTTAAAGACAGAGCCCGAGACATTCGAGTGAGGGAATATGCCATGAAAGACAGAACTTCCGCAGGTACGACTCCTCGCATTCATGATCTCGTTCGCAGTGTTTAACATAAAATGGCTCATAGTGCTTTACCTGCATGCGCTAAATCAAATTCGGGACTTCCGTTTTCGGCATTGGTGCTTCACCAGAGAATACATCTTGAAGAAATCAGCACATCCTACCGCCACTGGCGGCAGTCCCATAGTTTTGGTAGGCTACCTGTCAGGGCTAACCGTCATCATTCTGACTTTCTCTTAGTGGCTTCCGAACCAACTTCTCAGTGTATACGCTCAGATGTTGTATGTCGAGAAGGTTTGTAGTGGTCTACCCGAGTGCAATGACATCTTGGATTTAGTCCGCACACAACAGGAAAACCTGCAGAAGGACGTTCATAAATACTCTACAAAGCGTGGAAGTTGAATAAAATCCGCTTCTTCACGTCATAGCTTGTGCTGTTGAAAAGGATGAGCTTGTCAAGGTTTGGCGGCATATTGTATTTCGATAGGAATCAGAGCGAAGCTCCGATAATCCCACAGTGCTTCTATTCTAGTCTGACTCTCTTACCACTGCGTGAAACGTCTGGAAAGTAGTAATCGACTTTCACGCCTCGTGCCCTCGCAAATTCGACAGCATCTCGGCTTACGTCTTGGCAATTGTGGATGAAAAGATGCTCCAGGTTGTCTTGAGGTTTCAGCACCGCGGCTTTCACTCCAACGCCTGTGATTTTCGTACGTTCAAGAGCCAAGTATCGAAGGCGCGGGACGTACGCCATAAGAGACTCTACGCTTCTGTCATCGATGTTGCAATTTCCCACGTCTAGCGAGACGACCTCCTTTAGGTAGCCGGCTTTGCCTAGTAGTGAAAGTGATGCCGAGTCAACTTCATGGCAACCGTTTACATTCAATTCTTTGAGATTCCCCTTGTTTGACTCAAGCAAAGCATACAAGCTAAGAGGGTGCAGCGTAGTCACATTGGCCATCGAAAGGCTAGTCAAATTAGACATATTGCTGTCGATTATGTTATCATGACTGTGGGCGGATCCCAGGTTACATTCAAAGCAGCCAAACATCACTAGCTTCTGTAGTGATGGTGGCAAGAGGGGGAAAACTCGCAGGCTCATGCTGGCGATATCGAGGCTTTGGAGTTGTCCCAAGCTACAGAATTGTGGGCCTTCCAATGTGCCAAGCCGACTCCAATTTTGGAGGCTCAGATTCTTAACGTTCGGGATCTGCTCGATGAGGGCATCCTAAAATTCATCAAATATGTAAAAGTAGAGGATAATAGCGTAGAACTAACCATGTTTAGTTCTCCTCCGGCATCTCCGGCTCCTCTACTAGTGTTGAGTGCCAGTGTACGTATTTTTGTCAGGTCACCAGCCCATGAAGGACTGAAGCGACCTCGACAGACAGAGAGAAAGTCAACTCGTACTAACTGACTGCATATTGCAAGAACTCGGCTTACAGTATCAAGAGTGACCTCGCAGCCCTGTCCAACGATGAGAGTCTTCAAATTTTTAGCGAAAGGAGCAGCTTTAAGCAGTGACGCTCCGGTAAAGCCCACGGGTATAATCAAGCTGTACAAGTCTTTGCAACGCGTCGTGATGCACTTCAGAACATCGTTGTTTTTATACGTAAATCGATGGAATGTTGCTCCAGTGACTGTCCCTTTGGATCGCTTAATGTACGATTGAACAGCGCCGACAGTCACCGGCTTACTAGCCGCTGAGAAGTTCAGCTCGCTCCACAAGCTGGGTATGTTTTCAAGAAGTTGACGCCATGACTTCGAGACACGGGTTGCTGCTCTAATGAGGCCTCAGCAAATAGAAAAGGCTAACCTAGCACCAATGCTTACACAACTTGGCGGAAACTTAAATGCATCATTATCATTTCTGCTAGCTCAAGTGGCAGAACGAGCAATGGATCGACCGAATTGGGGGGCGAACACCTTTTGGACAGCTTATCCAGCATACCTCCTAGTAACTGCTCGGAAATATTAGGATCAGTGTCAAAGTAGATAACATCGTGATGTGTACCTTGAAATTTGGATCACTATTTGGCACATTTCGGATGCCATATTTGTAGATACCCTGCGCAATGTCGTCCTTGCCTAGTAGCTGCAGCACTTTCCCTGTTCGAAGGTATCCCTAAGCTTTATCAATGACTTATTTAACACGTAGAAACCTTGTAGACCATACCAAACAGCTGATGCTCTCTTCCTGGATCATACGTCTTCCATCCTTTAGGGCAGCCTGCAAATTGCCAAGCTTTGTGTGAGTTGCAGCTCGATTGTCAAGCGCAGCAACACAATCCCTATTTCCAGGTGTGATGGCCTAGGGGAAACTGAGTAAGGTCTGTCGGGTTTCTGAAGGTGACTTACTGCATTGAAGCATTCGAGAGCCTGTTCGTACTTCTTCTGGCGATACCATTCCTGGCCACGTTTCTGCAATCCTTCGAAAGCCATTGTCTCGCAATTCGAACGGTTCATCAATTGTTTTACCGAAGTACTCTCGGCTCTCTCACCAAGTAAACGCGTAGAGAAGCGCTAGAGAAGCGCGTTCGTGATTTCGGCTGCCTGTATTCCGTACCCACCCCCGATTAAAGCCACTGACCTGTCAACTGTCAAGACCTTTAGTCTAAACGATATAGAAAAACTGCATTCCCAACTCTAGGAGCTCCAGAAGACCAAAATTACTAAGCGGTTACTCAAGGTACCTCGTTATGAAGCGAGGCGATGCAACGGTATAGGTCATGAATTGACCACAGGGCCTCCACGCGTTCCGAACACGTTTTGCTCTGGCTCTCACCATTAACTAGTCACTGTTTCCACTTGCCAGGGGGAACTTCAAGATCAGTCATGGCTTGCAAGAAACGAGGCTATCACTTCACAACCGAATGCGAAAACAGCTATCGAGATAGGATCTACAGAGATACGGACAGAAAGCCCAAGAAATTGCGATCGCGCCTGCTCAACACGCGCGAACGCGATGCACCCGCTGCACAGAGGGCACTGTAAGACATTCTTGCTATAGTGCAGCCATCCTGTGCTAATTATGTTAAAAGTATGAACCGTAACTCAGTTGTCTCCCCATTTCTCCGCTTGCCTGGCGAGATCAGGAACAAAATCTACGGCTTCATCGTCGGTGATCATCATCTACAGGTCGGATATACACCACATGAGCATAGGATCAAGACGATCAAAAAAAAGCGCTACCGAATACATGTTGGCGGAGGGTTTTTCAATCGCTAGCAGCGCGTGGAAAAAACCACCATAGATATCAGGAGGCACAGAGTCTCCACCTGGGGCTGTTGCGTGTTTGCAGGCAGGTGTATGGTGAGGCAGCATTGTTACCTTACGCCATGAACATCTTTAGTTTCGAAAACGATTGGGTGATGAGGAGGTGCTTGAAAACGTTACGACCTGCGCAGAAGCGGGCGATGGGGAAGCTCTTTGTGCAGCAATAAGTTTCTGGATATCTGCTCTTGAAACAAAAAGGAATTGAAACTAGCAAGCAGAAGCGGGTCTGAATTCAAAGAAGGTTTGGTGGAACTGTCGACGACCGGCAAAGGAGACGTGAGATTTGACTGAGCTGGACGTTGAAGTAGGGAAGAAAACCGCGGGCGATGATGTCTTGACGGCAGTAGGCTTATCTCGGGTAACATACGAAGTAGACTCGCTCTCATACAGTAGCTGCGGCACTTGGCCTACAACGCTAGCTAAATCACGAACGCCGAGACATCCAATCCAGACCAGAATATATCCCTCTCTTTCTCCATAGCCACAAACTCATCTCTCCAGCACACCACGCTTGTGTGCTACTATGACCCCGTCATCCGTTCCTTTTCTAATAGCCTTTATCATCTCTCCCCTCACTGCATCTACTTCACTCCATGTCTGCTCTCCACCACCCAACCGAAACGCAGGTTACGGGGTTGCGCAGGGAAAACACAAGGTAGATCTATACTTCTTTCTCGAAATGTAAACAATCTTATGTATTTCTGAAGTAAAGTAGTAAAGCAGTCGAGGTGGTAAAGGCCGGTTGTCCTTCTCTGGATGCGTATCCTAAACCTCGATCTCTCAACGCAACAAGCGAGGTTCATGTACATAGCCCCCGGTTATAACCGGGACACCAGTACGAGTATTGTTTGCCAGCATGCTTTGCAAAGGTATCTTTCTCAGTTAGAGAATCTGTGCAAAAACAAGTCTCGTTACTTCATGCAAGACCACACTGTCTCCGAGCCATGTGACTGTAATGTCTTCTCTGCGGTATAACTCGCTCTCTGCGGACCTCAAGTCCGCGATGCTTTGAACAATTTCCAAAGACCCGAGAGAGCAGGGTAGTTGACACGTTTGATGCGAGGCCTTGAGGCTGTGCAGGGACCTTTCGAGTGTCATCTTGTTCGATTTCAAATTGGGTATCCAATACTGTGCGTAAACTCGGCTTCTGACTCGTATTAGAAGAGGTGTACGGGAATCCACCGCAGCATCTGTTCCGGTCGTCACTTCCCCCGGCTTAAGCTGGCTTCGAGATGGACTTTGGGTGTTCTCGTCCCGCTCAGATGTGCTAGGTCTAACGGGTAGGGTCTCTGTTGCAACCGGAGGAGTTAGCTGCCGGATCATATGTCGCTGCAACTAAATGCTGAGTGCTCAGTATGAGAACCGACGGTGATGCTGAGTGCTTGGCCTGCATGGCAGTCGGCTGCAGATACTCATGTCCCGATCAAAAATTCTCCAATTGCTCATCATCTTTGAACGAATCTGCGTCAGTCAGCACAAGATTTGGAATGCTGTTGCGTAGACATGCAGATATATCATGTGAACTTGTCTGTGAGCTTTTCAATGAACATCCTGCGGCGGCTGTGATTCGCTTTGTTGGGGAGTGGGAACTTAAGCTGTTGCGCCTTTGGGTGGCCAAACGTCGACCGTAAAACGTTCAAGGGTGATGAGTATATTTTGCGCTTGTATATCATTTCGTCGTGGTCAAGACCGATATCGCATTCAAGATTCATGTTTGCGCCATGATCAAGATCGGTATCGCACTCAAGATTCACCTCTGCGCCATGATCAAGACCCATATCGCTTTCAAGATTCGCCCTTGAGTCATACTCTGCTTCGTTTGAGAGCAGGAACTCAAGCTGTTGCGCCTTTGAGTGGGTAAACACCGACCATAGAATGCCTAAAGGTGATGAGTACGTTTCGGGCTTGTATCTTGTCGCCGTACCCAATGCCGGTATCGCACTCAAGATCCGCCTCTGCGCCATACAGAATCAGCATCTCCATTGTCTGCAACCATGGCCCGATATCCTTCGACCCTCTCAAGGACTGGCATTCTTCATGAAGGAGAAGCAAGAAACGACCCCAAAACTGTGAGGTCCCCAAAATGCTGATTTGGATTTGCACCTTGACCTGAAACAAGTTCCACAAACTCAGGATCCGGGTCCACAGCTCCCTCAATGCCGTAAGCGCAGCTATTGTTTGAAACCGGAGTCTGCACGTAAGCCTAGACGCATGATGTAGTCGAGCATTGGACGGCCTTGCTTTCCCACTACAAATGGAACATCTGCCTCGATCTTTTCTCGTACATAAGATCGATGACTCACCGCCCATGCTAAAGCGAGGAATGTCTCTCCCCGTTTGTTCGAATGGAGTCCACCGTTCAAGTCCAGCATCGCGAATGTTCATTCGTCCAATTATCTTTTGCTGAAGTGCAAAGGCGGGCTGTCGAACCCACTCTAGCAAACAATATTGCAGCAGTGCGATTCAATTCATCAAGCAGTGGGGTCAGCCCTGTGAGTTGTTCCTTTCAACTCCTTGAGCGTATCTAAAGATGCTGTTCCAACAGTTTAACGAATGGCTGCTGATTACTGCATTCGAACGCGAGAGATTTAATCTGGGCGAGCAGTGACTTGCACAGTGCTAAGCTCGACATTGAAAGAATCATTCTTAAAGTTCTTGAGCATTTTCTTTATGGCTAGCGTCTGTAAATAGTCTCCGACTGTTCTATGCAAGAATCCGACACGGCGACTGAAGTAGATGTGTGTATTAAGAATATGGTGGACCTCGAGCATTTCTTTGCAGCGAAAATTTAAACGCCGCTCCATAACTTTGAACCTCTCGTATATTTCCGGCACGGATAGTGGTTCGACTTTGGCTTTGACGGCAAAATACGGATCAGCCTCATGAATAAAGGTGCACGTCATGAGTGAGAGCCCCTTGTGGGCACACATAGCTACCTCAAAAAGCTGCGTTGCCTGCTCAAGGTAGAATCGGTCCGGCATGTTCATCGTGTACGTGAAGTGCTCTTCATAATCCGCAGGTATCAGTCTTAGTCTTCTTTGCGGATCTTCGATGTCATCTTCATTTCGAAGGCCTTGCAACCAATTTTTAACGACGAGATGAACCCAAAGGAACACTCCCGCGTCTTTTTCGACAAGCTCCAGGATGAGCTCTGACCAACCAGGGCTATTTGTTAGCTCAAGTCTTTCAAATCGCGGGTTGTCTCCAAGCTCCACCTGAATAATAATTCTTGATATCTTTATAGGTTAAATTTTGGAGCAGGAGCAATGGGCCGTTTTCAAACGCATCCTTGAAAATGAGCCATGGCCGGCTTAAGAGACAGACATTGATGTTCAGCGAATTGGAGATCTCTTTCAGCAGATCGATTATCTCCGTACGAGCTGTATCATCGCCTTCGAACTCATCCAGGCCGCCGATGAAGAAGCAGATTTTTGCAAAATTTTGAGCCATCTCAACAAGATTCCGGAAGGCGTCCAACAGTTCTTTGTCTGTCCAGCGACCAAGGCTTGTTGCACCCAAATCATATGATTGCCAACGCCACGGAGACGTTATTTCAATCAATTCCGGGGCACTGTGACAAGATCCCGTGAAGCAAGGACTGGAGCAGCCAGCGTTTCAACGACCATTCCAGGACGGTCGATATCTTTCTGGGCGGACATTGCACCGTGAATATGCTCACGAGGCAGGTATGATAAACACAAGTTGCTTCAGACATTTCAGGCCCTGTGCGTATTTGGTAGCCAACCATGGCGGGCTGAGCTGCAGCCTTGCAGTACATTATCGAGCCGACGAGTCAAGTTGCTTCTAACGCCAACCCTCTCGAATCACGCCTAATTCCATAGTAGGGTCGGTGAAACCGTCGTCCGAATGTAACAATAAGAGACTGAAGCTGTGTACTTGATATCACTTTGAATGGCATATTGACTAATGGATTGATCTAAAACACGGGTTGTTCAGACTGCTCACATTGCTGAGAAGGCTCGAGTCTGGGTATCTTACAAACGTTGGCCTTCCTTCACAGTCATACTGTGATCTCAATAGCTCGAGGACCAGAACCCTCTCACGCCCAAGGCCGAGAACATACAGATCGTCGTAAGAAAAAACACCCTCATACATTCCATCCTATCATCCTATAATCCTACAGCCCCAACATCCCTCAAATCCTCCCGGGGCCTCCATAACCACCTTGCGGTCCCGCATAACCTGGCGGCGGTCCATGCGGCGGCGCACCGTATTCCAGAGGGATGTCGTTCTGAAACTCAGGTGCGATATAGGCTTGGCTTAAGTTCGCCTGCCGGAAGTTTTGCGCGGCTGGCGTCTGGTAAGCCCCGCGACGGCGCTGGCGGCGGGAGTTCCAGTACATGGCTGCGGCGAAGACGAGAGCGGCGATGACGACGATGACCAAGTAGGCGATGTTGTGGTTGCTGCCGGCGAAGGTGAAGCCGCTGCGGGGAACAGAAGGGTTAGTGGGGATCGATCTGGGGTTTGAGAGGGCTAGGGAAAGAAGGGAGAGAGGCCTTACAAGGCGCCATTAATGACTCCGAGACAGATGACGGCAGGGCCGAGGAAGCGGTGGATCTTAGACATTATTGTGGGTTTCATTTGCTTTTTGAATATCCTGTGATGGACGGATCCGAGGGTTGCTTGGACGAGTACGAGGAAGAGAACGGTGAGACCGATGATTTGATGTTTATCCTTGTAATGCTTCGACTGTTGGCGGTGTCAGTTGAGCCCCAACAGACATTGGCTGTTCCAAGCGTCAGTGGTTCTTGTTCTTACGCGGTTGTAACTCCCACTCAAATTCACCCCGATTCCGGCTCCCACGATGACGATAAGGACACCAAGTGCCTGTGTTATCCAGTGGAACCGCACGTTCTCGAATATTCTTAGGATGGCCGCCCCCAGCGGGAATAGAATGACAAACGTCCCACACATAGCTAGAGCATGCAGCGCAGCAGCGAAGTCATGGTCTTTCTTGGGACTGCCGATTTCAGTGGCATTTCTCATTTGCGAGGTATCTCCAGGGAAATCTCCAGGGTCGCCGGTTGCAGACACCATGTCTATGGTGAAGGAGCCATCTGGAAGATTTCAGGGTTAGCATTTCTCTTTTGATATTGGTACGTGAGATATGAAACATAGCTATAGACTGATTGCTCGTAGAACATGAGTAAGATGGTCTTGTAAATGTTCGGATTGGGATATACTATCATAACAAATATGCTTACGGAACTCATGCATTCGGATTCCTGCATCTTTTGCGTTACTCTTCAATTTATCGCCAGATCCGATAGCGTAGATCATGTTCTGAGCTTTTGATTTGAAGTCAAGGGATCCGCCAGCCCAGTATCGACAGTCATGACAGATCCCATTGACGATGTAATGCTGGTCGACAACGCCTGAGCCGGGTCGGAGAGTGTAGGTTATGTTGGTATCTGAGGAAGGCTCAGAGTGACCTGTGGCTATTCTAGGACTGACTGTAAAATCTGAAAGATAGGTAAGCTGATATCCTGGGACGATGTTTGAGCTGGGTATGTCCTACTCTTGTCGTCTGCATCGGGGTACACAATGAGCATCAAGGAATCCTTCATCTCCTTGCCGAATCCGACGCCTAGGGATTGACTCAGCTCATGCTCCTCCGACAGTTATAGTATTCTCTTACCGATCCATGAATTGCCCCATGGGCCTTTGATCTGGAACTCGATGTCATCGGGCGAAGTGGGAACATTGGGGATGTTGATCGAAAAGGTAAAATTCTTGTCTCCACCTGCAGAGACAAAGGTCGACTTGGCTGCGTCTGCGCTGACAAGATTGGCAAAGGTACCTGCAATGTTGCGTTAGATATCTCCTATTCGATTGACGATAAAAGCGGTGGTGGTGGTGGGGGGGTTGAAAGGGCGCACTAATTAAACCGGTAAAGCTTGTTAGGAACAGAAGTCTCCTGAATGGTGCCATGATTGAATTTGATCTTGATCCTGTGGCACTGCCCCGGATCTTGTTTACTTCAACCCTTTGTTTGACTCGCTGCTGCTAAGCAGAATGGCGCAATCAACTCTTGGCGGATGGACGTGCTTAAGAAATGTGTCAAGACGTTTCTTCATAGATTTGGTTAAGGCCCTGGCCCCTGAGGCTCAAGAACAGGCGAGTCGTGAAACGCCGCCCCTTGCGCGCTGGTTCCTCAGGGGTAAATAGAATCACGCGTCCCTGGACTACTTATTACCAGCTCTTCACCTGGCCTCACCTGGCCTACAGTAAGATATCAAAGTCAAGTTTGAGATATAAAAAGGGTTCTTCTCCCAAGAACGAAAGACTTCAACCATATCGAAACTGAACTTAGGATTTTGTAAGCGCTGCAGGCGCTTCACCACTTCAACGAAATATCCTACTGGAACATATTACAACGACTGAGCCCCACAGTGTTCTATGACAGTCATCGAGTACTCTCGAAGTCTTAGTAATGATCAGATGTCGCTATTTCCATTTCGTGTTATTGCTTAGCTGAATACGAAACCTCAGTCTCCGGATTTGATACTCCTTCAGATGGACAAAGTAGGATGCCTTCTATTGGAAGACTTATATCGCCGGCCCCTTCAAAATTATATGTTCATTTTATGGACATTCTGCTGGTACGAAGTTGGCAGCGGTAGGATTGCCTAAAGTCATCATATAAATTCGACTTGAATCTTCTTCAAACGTAGGTTTTTAATATCTGCCTAACCATTTGGCTATCGTACAACACTCTCATCGTCGAACATCCAGCTCCCTAGTCGAGGATTAATTCCTCTTGTAATTCCCCGCTCCTCCGACACCTACAAAGTAACCACCGCTACCTTGCTTTCCCGCATCAGGCTTGGAAAATTCTTTCCACATCTGCCCCTTCTCTTTCGCTTGAGAGTTTTCCGTGTCGAATAACTCCTCGTGCGTCGCGTACGCTGGAGGGCTATCAGAAGATACATCCGTGATAGTGGCGAAGGCGGGATGAGTTTCTGAAGGGGGCTGGTATTGTGATTTTTCGATTGAAAGAGAGTTCGTGGGCTTTTGGTCTGAGAAAGGCGAGGCGGGGGTCTTGTCAGAGGAGGGCGACATGGGTATCTTTTCTGACCGCGACGGGACCTTTCCCGAAAGAAGAGGCGAGGTTTCGTTGAAGGGATTGGACTGAAACATGAGCGACTTGGTAGCGCTTGGATAGATGGGAGCGGCGGTAGGAGCGGAAGAGAAGGCGATTTTATTGGTAATGTCTTTGGCGAGATGAGGATGGAGGATATGGCTTGAAATGATCTGGAAGGTATTGTGTTGATTGTTGTTGACGATGAGGAATATTTGGAAACGAGAAGGGGGCAGTGAGAGCCACGGTGAGTCCTTATTCACCCCTCCCCCTCGTCTTGATTCACAAGTTTTCATGTTTGTTCATCGACACGCGGCTGGTCTGAAACCTCTTCTTGGAAGGGAGGAAATCCTGTTATGGTATTGACATCTCTCTACCTACATCTGTTACAAATTTCGATTCCCTCCATATAGCCCACTTAACAATCAACTCCGCACAAAATGCCAATTTCCACATTACTCCTTACCTCTTCTCCTTCCCGCTCGACTTCCCTTCCTGAACGTACAAACTCATCATTTCCCTTAAACCCTCCTTATATCCCCTCCCGCATCTCCCACCCACAACATCCCCTCCAACACCGCCCCTCCTCTGCCTCCTTCAATGTTTTCTCCCCCCAAACTTCCCCTTCACCTTCCCCCATACGCCCTCATCTTTCGAAATCGCAGCCGGCTGCACCTCGCGCGGCGGCGCATACCCTTCCCTACCCGTCGCATCAATCGGCGTGCTCAAACTCCCCTCGTGAAACTTCGAAGCACGATGCCCCTTATGCGTCTCCCCAGCAGTGCTGATCGCAAGCGCCGCTTTCTCAGGCACGTAGCCAGGAGGGGCACTGTCAAGAATCCGCGTGGGACAGCGCGGTAGCGGGACGTGCGGGATGTCGGAGAAGGAGGTGATGTGGCTGGGGGAGGAGACATCGAGGGAGACGTGTTGGGAGGGGTTGAGATCTGTGGTGCAGGAGATGTGGTGGGTGGACGGTTGAGGGGGACGATGGGGACCTGTGGGGAGGGAGGAGGGGAAGGTAACGTGGTGGGACATCGTGGTGGTGGAATGATTGATGGGGTTGAGATGTTGTGGCGCCGGGGAGTTGTGTGGATGTTGGGATATAACTGTGTTTATGATGTGGGGCTCTTTACCAGAAAGAGTTTATACCAGAAAGCCAATTATTTGATCTTGTACTGAAATACAAGCCGGAATTCTCGAGACCTTATATCCCCCCTTCTTCTCCTCCATCCATGTCCCTACATCTCCCCAGTCACGCATCTCCGCAAAGCCGTGATGTTTATTTCATTCCTACTTAACACCATGGAGCTATCATAAGTTTTTTTGGCGGGGATTTGAGCATCCGTAACGAATCTCTCTCATCTTGATCACTTGGAGATCTGAATGTTCCAAACTCATTCATTTCCAACATCCCGAACTCCTCAAAGGACATCTCACAAGTCTATCTCCAAGCATTCACAGCTCCAACATTTCCCCTTCACAAAACAGCCACTTCTGGTTCTACTAACGTTGTTTGAAACATCAGAGCCCATACATAAGCTTGTCTATTCTATTGCATGACTCGCTATGATTAATTTTGTGGAATTGTGGGAGTGAGTGCGCGGGGCAGGTTCACGGGTTTTTGTTTGGTTTGTTGGTTTAGTTCTTGAAGAATCTTCCGATGGAGATATGAAAGATGTGAATTTCCAAGACATCCCACCCCCCCCGATCCCCCAGACTCATCCATCAACCCACCAGTCCATCCCCCAAAGCTCTCCACCGCCTTCCCAACTTCCCTACTAGGCTTTTTCAATATACCTCGGATCCCTGCTCCCCGTAATCGGCACCCATGCACTCCCTACCTCCTCTCCTTCATCCGTGTCCTCTTCACTACTTTCCCCTCCCCCTCCCTCCCCCCCTCCCCCTTCCCCTCCCCCATCAGCATCCCCACTCCCACTCTTCAGCTCCCCTCCATCTTTGCCTTTACTACTGTCCCCCAAATATTCCTCAGCCGAGTACCAAGTCTCCGGCTCCGGAAAGGAGGCGTATGCCCCCTCTGGCTGTGGGGTCTCGTAGGCAGAGGTGTGTTGGGTGTGGTTCCAGCTGTATTTGACGTGGGGAGTGGTAAGGTTTGCATTGAAGGGGCCGGATGCTGTGTGGCGGGACCTGTCTTTGACGTAGTCGGCAGATGTGCCTTTGGCGTCGTGCGTGGCTTCGGGGATTTTTGGGGGAGAGTCGGTGGGGTTGGATGGGGATTTTTTGGAGGGAGGAGTGGAGGGGGGAGGAGAGATGCCGCCGTGGACGTAGGGTATGCAGGGCATTCTTTGGTGTGTTTGTGGATTTGGAGGATGGTTTGGTTGTTGGATTATGAGAGATTGTGAGAGGTAGATGTTTGCAAATGAAAGGTGGGAAATGAGGAATGAAGAAAGTTTTGTATGTTTTGTCGTGATTCGGTGACATGAAAGACTCATGGGTATTTGACGTTGTTCCATGATTGGTAGTCTTAGGGGAAAAGCACGTTGACTCGTGGTACATCTGTGAATACAACAGAGACATTCACACTTTGTAGAAGTATATTGCGTGTCCAGCATTAGCGACTACGTGAAGAAATAGCGCAAGAGGAATCAAGTAGAGAGTACCTAGCCATACGAAAAAGCTAGGGCGACAGGAAAACGCCTTTTTGGGGTATCTTATCTCACTGTACTCCGATATATCCTCAAAACCAGCCTAACGTCCACAATGCCGGCAAATGCGGCCACCTCTCCTGCCAATCCGCCAGGATATCGGGCACCCTCTTATCGAAGCTCCTCTCTCCGTCCGCATCTTGCTTCCACCCGCGATCTCCCCTCTCTTGCCTAGCCGCTGCATTCAAATTGTCGGCTAGTTCCAAGATTGCTTTCCCACCTACCAATGCTTCTTCGTGGTTATCTTTTATATCCACATTAATGACATGCACCGGTCTGTTTAGCCTCCCCTCCCTCTCCAAGAGATTATCGACCACCGCATCCCAACACCTTTCCTCGCACGTAAATACCACATCTACCACACCTCCCTCAACTCCCCCTGCCCCCCTGTCCTGGTTATGCTCGAGTCTTGGTTTCCCAATCGGCCAATCCTGCCATCTCTCCGGGCCCCACTTCACGCTCCTATTCCTTTCAATCATGTTAAGCACGCCATTTTGGCGATATAGCGTCGGATTCTTCGAAACGAGGTCACTATGCATGGAATCGTAGGAAGTCGTATTGAAGGGATACACGTTTGGTTGATGGATGCTGGGGCCGGGCAGCCGGACGAGGGAGCCGGTGCCGAAGGAGATGACAGGGTATGAGGCGAGGGAGAGGCGCAGGTGAGCTTCCATCGAGCGATTTTGGTTGCTGGCGCAGACGGTGCAGAACTTGAGTTTGAATCCGCCGGGGTCGTTGCGGGGGGTTTCTTGTGTGTCATCGGCGCCGTCGTATTGCGGAATGGAGTTTCGTTGAGGTATGGGTTCTGACGGAGGTGGCGGTGGAGGAGGTTGTAAAGGGGTCGTAGTGCGAGATGTTGCACGTGCTAGTCGAGGATCTGCTGCCATGGCCGGGGCAGAGATGTGGTCGGAGAAGGGTGTTTTCAAAGGTGACGACGCCTGGTTGTATCTGGGTCACCTCAAGACTGACATGGTGATGATGTATTTCTAGCAAGACTAGGGATTAGCATCGAGGATAAGTATCCGACATCTGAGCTTCACGAAAATCCAATTGGCATCAGAAAGTTGCGTATGTAATATGAATATCCTCATTCTCGAAGGATAGGACAGCTCCAATAAATAGAATTCATCATTAAGATAGGGGTAGGACTGCAATTTCTTGTGACTCACATCAGAACCAACTATCTTCACTGACTACCTATGAGACCAAATCTAAAGGTGGCTTGTGAAGAGAGATGATGAGTTGTACATTGGGTTTCCATTATTCGCCGTATTGAAATACACACGTGATCGGTGTTCTGCATTCTTCCACTAGTGAGACGCTAACAGGGCGCTTTCCATAAGCGGTCAAGCACACATCTGAAACACGTTTGCGTGATCTGGACCATCTATTTTTAAACGGCAACGGCTTTCCACCAGATCGAACATCATAAAGAAGAGCGCAAGATGGCCCTTTCACGCTGTTTACCCTAGTGAATGCTGGAGAAGGAGACAATACCTTTGTTGTACATTGAAAGGAGTCACCAGCCGGATAGGAACTATATAGACAACCTCGTTCTAGCCACGCTGAGAAAGAGAATGCTTTGTGGGATATCCAAGCGGGCTTCATAAACAACCTCTGACCCTTACATCTCCACCCACGTACACCACAACAATAAATAATTTAATCAACAAAACAAAACAAAACACTCCCCATCCATCAACGAGTTCGCTGGAACCGCCGCTGTGCCACCCCATTAAGTACTGAGACGTAGCATTATCAATCCTCTATCGGCATCTGAAACACACCTGCCCGAACCCGCCCATTTACTCGAACAAGTCGAAGCGCCGGCCGTTCGGCTCAACCGACCTGAACGGTCCACCCATTATCACGGGATTCTTTATCTGATTCTCCTTTTGCAGCTTCCAAACTTCTGGAAGCTTTTCATACCAAGCGAGGTCTCATTCCAGAGAACTGTCTGTTGCTTTTGGCCCAGTGGCGACCTCGGCGGGCCTTGGGGTGGATGGTCTTGGGGCCCATCTAAGGCAGTAGTAAGTATCATCTGACGGTCAGCACACCCTCAAGAAGGCTTTCTTACGGCTGAAAGCTGCACGAATCGCACGGAATCTGCATTTGCGCCGCCGAGAGGCGCAGTCGCTACAAGGTGCTCACTGCTCACTGCTAACGCTTTCTCTTTCTAGACTCGGTGTTTTCGTTGAGGTACCACGCTTTGACAGCGCTGTGATTCTGGGCATCGCAGCTCTCCAAAAGGGACTTTTCTGGAAGCTAAGCCGCCGGACAGGTCTGGCATACACAGAGGGAGACAAAAGTTGGGTAATTAGGATATCAAGGCTGGCATCATGACGGCTGTGCTGTCATCCTCGCCGACCCCCAATAAATCTCCACATAATACTCAATCTCCACCGCCTAATCCGAGTTTATCATCATTACCTTCTATCAATACCAATACCTCGTCAAAAAGGACCACTTTACAACGCCCACCCTCTTATGCTAGGAATCGAATGTCGTCATACTCGACGACTTCGAATAATTCGCAGAACCGGTCGCGCCCACCCTCACATGCTTTTCCTACGTTCCATTCAAGTCTACCATATGCCCTGGTCCGAGATTTTGCATATCCTATAATACATCCTAATCATTATGGCCCTCCCCCGGAAACATCAGCAGTGTCAACCCCCGCCAGTGAAGCTCCGCGCAGGCTATCAGATCCTTCAAATAGTACTTGGGATGGTGCAGATCCGCAATGGTCGGCCGGGCCATGGGGGGGTGATGGCTTCTTCGCAACTCAGCACCTTCCGCAGACAGCCTATGGGGATGGACCACCTTATAGTGAGGACGAGGATCTGCATAGTCCGGTTGTCGTAAGCTCAAGGCACAAAAAGCACAAGTCGACATCTGCGGCAATAGCCGGAGGTCAGACCAAAGGCAAAAGTCGGAATTCGAGACATGGCGAAGAAGAGGGAGAATATGATTTCAATGAACGAAGCTATTTTGCCAACGGTATCCGCATGTACCACATCGGGGAGGGCGACGAAACGGAAGGAGACCTGGTGACCTATCCCCCGGATCAAGCGCGGCAATCCTTACTAGCTCCTAGCACGTATGGTATTGCAGGCCAAAGAGACTCCCACTTCGCAACATTACCAAATCGATCGTACAGGCAAGACGAGATTACAGACTCGGATGACGATTCCTTGCTACAACCAGAAAATGGCAACGACTCCCGCTATTCAAAGGACTACCAGTTCACTATTGCCTCGCCGGATGAAGAAATGCACGGCAAAGCCGTCGCCCTCTTCGACTTTGAGCGCGAGAACGAAAACGAATTGCCCCTTGTCGAGGGTCAAGTCATATGGGTCTCGTATCGCCATGGCCAGGGCTGGCTGGTAGCCGAAGACCCAAAGACGGGCGAGTCAGGCCTCGTACCCGAAGAATACGTCCGTCTCCTCCGCGACATCGAAGGCGGCTGGACGTCGCTCAGCGGCGAAGACCCCACCAACAACGAAGACCGCAACTCGCCCATCCCCCTTTCACCCAACCCTCCAGACTCGGCCAACACGCCTACGCAACGCGATCCCAAACCAGGTCACTCGGCCCACAGCAGCAACGGCAGTAGATCCGATACGAAGGAGAACCGGCCGCCCGTCGTGAGCACGTTCTCGACCAGCAGCAAAGACCTGAGTCCGTATCCGCACCGTTTGCTGGAAAAGGAGAGGGGCCAGACGCCGCCGCTGGTGGTGCATTATGGGAGTCTGAATAGTACGCCGATGGCGGGGAGTCCGGCGGTTGGGGTGGATCTTGGACGGGATGCGCATGCGGGGAGGGGGAGAAGTGAGGAGGAGCGGGAGGGAGAGACGGAAGACGAAACCGAAGAATCAGGCGGAGACGGGGATAGTTCGAGGGAAGATGTGCAGGAGGAGAAGCGGTGATATTATGTGTAAAGTCTCTAAGAGATCGTAAATTCTTTTTTTTCCAGCGCTTTGGTTTATGACACTCGCTCCACATGATACCCGACCGGTCTTCGATCGTTATAGATAGTGATAGGATTTAAAAAAAGGGGGGGGGGGGGTTTCTTCATTAGTCTTTTGGGAATCTAGCCACAAGGGGGGGTTTTAGCATTATATATATACATATATATATATTCATTTCTTGCAGTGCTTGGTGGACGAGCAGTGATATCTTTAGTTCTACGATAGATGAGAATCTGGACCGGTGATTTTTATTCCCGTGCCTGAAGATGCCTTTTGACCTTCGAAATGTTTTGAATATGGTCGGTATGGCGTTTTTTTGTTGTAGGTGGCGAATTGCACGGTCTGGTAGGTGGGTGGGAGGATGGGGGTGGGAGGGGAAAGGGGGGTGTGGTGGTGGTGGGGTTTTTGTTGAGCCAACTTGGGAGGAATGCTCGAGTTGGGTTATTTGGGCAGGGAGTGTGTGTTAATGATCGGTTCTCTATTTTCGTCTGTCTTGACGGTTGGTCTTCTTGTCAGGTCCTGGTCCCCCAATCCCGGTTTCCCCCCTCCAAAATCCAACTAAAATCCTCCTTCCCCCTCATACCCACGCTTTTCTCTCCCGCCAGCTCTTCAATCTTCGATCCTTCCTTGATGCTCCACCCCTATCGCCCCCCCTCAGCTCCCAACCCCCCTCCCACCTCCACCGCTCTCTCATCCGTCACACCCAACCACATACCCTCAACGAGGAATCATCCCCGCGCTCTTGAATCTCTCAAACGCCTTGAACCACGACGAAATAGGATCAATCTCTTCCAAGAACCCCGCTGACCTGGCCTTGTCCAGACTCAGCTGCCGGTCGAGCGTCAAATAGTACCCGTACGAGTCCAGGAAGTCGGCTTTGAACACCGCGCTGCTCTTACAGCCAGCCTGGTCCAACACGTGTTGGTGCTTCTGGATGTACTCGCTCGGTTTCAGCACGGCCGAGTCATCGTTGGTGGGGCCAGTGCCTTCAAGGCCAAAGTAGGCGGCGAGAGCGGGCCAGCGCGAGGCCATGTTGGAGGGGGTGGCGGAGTCTGCAATGTTGAAGAGCTGGCCCCCGCCGGTAGTTTCGGGATGCAGGGCGGCCCAGATGGAAAGGCGGGCGATGATGTCTGCGGAGGCTTCGTTGAAGAGGGAGGCGTAGGCGGGCGCGGTGCCGGGGAATGGGACTTTGGCGCCTTTGCCTTCGATGAGGGCATAGAGGGAGAGGTAGGTGGCCCAGTGTGCGGTGAGGTTGAAGGCGCTGCCGTTGGGGGTGAAGCCGATCTGTTACGAGAGTGAGGTGTTAGGATGTGGTTGGATAATTTCGCTAATGGCGGATGAGATGTGTGCTACAGAGTTTCGTGCTGGGCTTACGACGGCATCGGGTCTGATATCACACCATGTCCACTTCTTTCCTTTGCTCTCCTTCTCAAGGACGTCGATAAGCGCGTAGTAGATGAGTTTGCTGCCTGCGGGCTCTGGGAGCCGTCCCATGGATTCTTTGAATGGAGCTGTGAATACGCCGCCTGGGATATGGATTCCATATCCCTATATTGGGTTTCAGCACCTCAACAAGACACCAATCTTGAGGACTATCTGACATTGGAGACTATACCTTGGTACCGCTCGGGAAAACGACAAAGATCAAATCCGATGACAAGCTGTTCAAGGCGCCGATAGCGCGCCGAAGCATCTCACGGTTGACTTTGATTTCCGCATCTCCATCGTCGTCTTGTTTGTAGGCTGTCACATCATAATTTTGATCAGCAAAAGTCATCTCAACCATGTAAAGAGCATCCGACTTCTCCCTCAAACGTACCAAAGTAAAAGGCATGCGTGACAGTTGCAATATCTTCTACTTTCTCCTTGAACAAGGCCGTGAACTCTTCAACCGTCTGTTCGGCTACCGCGAGATTCACGCCAGAGACCAGCTTGAGCTTCGGCCGCGACGGCGAGGGGCTTGGCCAGTACGACTCCGTGACGCTGAATGGTCTATTGATCAACGCGGTCACTTTTGAGAAGGTCCCTTGGAGAGGATAGTTGTCAAGGAGCTGATCGACGACGCCCCAGCCGGCGAGGCCGGATGCGCCGAAAACCAGTGCGTGAGCGCCCGATGGCATCTGGGATTGAGCCATAGGGCTTGTTTGTTTCAGATAGAAATCTACAACAAGTAGCTGTGTGCAGAAGCAGATTTCGTAGCGAGAAAGAGAAACGAGGCAAGGACCAGTTTTGTATTGCCCAGAGTTGCAGAGTCAGAGATAAAGATTCCAAAGTGGTTATGGAATGCCTTTGGGGTCTCATGCGGACGAGAGTCAGACAAAAATAGTATGCTGCTGCTGCGTAGACTATCGGATCGACCCAGCATGCCAAGGAATGAGATGGACCCCGTACGATGTGGTTAGTGTGCGATGGATCATTCTGATATGTCGGTGAGTCATTCAAAGATGTGGATGATTGGCAAAAAACGATGGATAAAGACTGCTTGATTAAATCATTGGATTCAAGTGTTCTATTAGCGGATATCATCTTGTTGACTCATCGTCACAGACATGACTCAACAGACAAGTACAAGTGTCAGTCAGATAGTAAATCCGAACGTTTAACATTCCACACGTGCAACATAAAAATGTTAGCATTCTAATGCAAGTGGCAGGATAGAATGCAAAGTCCCATGAATTATGGCAAGTAGATGTATCGCTTCAAGACGGATACACCGAGTGAAGCCCCACCCCAACCTGCCATTTACTGTAGGCACCTCGTAATTCAGCCATGTCAACAATTCTCCCAACCCACCTCCTTCAATTCTAAATTACACATCGATCTGACGGATGTGTATGAGGGCAAGGAAAAGATGGAAGATTTTCTCCTCAATGAAGATTTTTCTAAGGTACTGGCCTAATAGTCATAGTCTACATTCTGGACCTGCTGAACGGAACAGAACGCAAAACCGACGCTTTCCCAACAAACCTCTGGTAGAAGGAACCCATAATAGAGTCCACTTCTCCATCACTGCATATCCCTACTGCACATTGCCCAAGTTTCCTAACGGATTCCTCATAGCTAATCCCTCCGTCAGATCGAGGACGACACCATTCCCCTTACGTTCCCCCTTCCCTTCAACCCTAGACACCTTCCTCGTAGGAGACGAGCTCAACAAGTTCTCAATAGGCATCTTCTGCCCTGCCGGAATCGATGATCGTTTCCTCTTGCTATCATTGCCTATCATGACTTTCTCTTCCGCCTTTTCCTCGGTCTTGATAGGCCGCACAGAGGACTTTCTCTGCGAGGCTTTGAGAGATACACCATCCTCGCCGGATCGACCTTCTTTGCGACTCTTAATTTCGGCAGCTGGCTTCGCTTTTACGGGCTGCTCGCGCTTTTGGGTGGAGAAGCTAGACTTCATACTAACATCCGAGGAGTCGCGAATCTGTGGTGGTGGCTGCTGAGGATCTCTGGTAGTCACGGAAACCGAGCGAGCATTTACATGGGAATATGACGCAGCCCTTGCTTCCGCCGCTGCCGAGGGTCTGAAACATTTCGATGGTGAGTTGGCTGCGCTACTAATCCTGGTATTTGTTGGAGCATATGTACCCGTCATTTCTCTGTGTGGACTGAATGCAGCCATGAGTTCGTCGAATTGGCTGTCCGCATTTCCGGATAGAAGATTGGGAACCTCGCCATGGTTTGAGTGATGACGGCTGCTTGCTGGTGTGGCGGAGTGGGAATAGTCAGGCATTGATTGGTCTCCAGTAGAGGTAGATACACGGGTAGCAGCCCAATTGTAATGATTTTGGAATGGAGTGTCTTCAGTAAATGGGTCAGCTAGCAGAGGTAGGGGCGACCACTGAGAGTCTCGAGCTTCAGGATTCCACATCGCTGGTGGGAGCGGTAGCATTGCTGGAGTGGTTTTCATCATGTCTTGAGATTCACCCCGACGACGCGGAGAATGTGCATGTGCGTCTGGATCTATTACTGATTTGCGAGGTGATGGGACTGCAGATATCCTCTGTGGCGGTGGGTACCACATGCCAGGATTTGGCCATGCTATTCCAGCGTCTTCGAGAATATCTAAGTGCTGTCAAACCAAGAACGTTCTCAAGTTACGGGACAAGTACACTCACGGAGAGGTGCATGCTGAAACGAAAACGAAGCAATATTCCCAATCCTAGTGAAAGGAGGAGAAGACCCGGCGCGATTGAGTATGCCTTCCGCGATAATTACCCTGATGCGTCCAAGATTCTCACCAGCATTCCACCAACTCTGTGTAAGCATTGCTTCATGAAATGGAGGGAATCCTAACGCATCATGGTTTCCTGCCTTGTCCACTTCTGCACATGAAGATTAGCTAAGACCCTCAGTTCCCACGAAATAAACAGATACATGATCGGCTGGTTGGGTATTTCGGTGACCGATGCTTAGGGAAGGTGCAGGATCAAACATAAGTGAATGAGTTCTAAGATGGATAGGCAGAGAGACCAAGAATGATAAAGTGGGCACCAAGAAGTCGAGGATTGATGACTCAAGATTCGTCATGCGGAGCGTAAAAGCCAAGACCCTCGAAGTAGGAACGTAGACCTCTGGAACTAGAGACGAAAAAGCCTTGAACCTACGAGAGCAAGTATCTAGAAGAATCGTAAGCATGATCTCACCCCTTAAACTTATTCGCGCTCACCAATCTGCTGCGGCCACCCAGGCCTCTGCCCAAATAATATCCCCCTGCAAAGCCCCTCACACATCAGCACCGGCCATTCCCCTCCATAATCATCCCTCAAAACTAAGGCCCAACTTACGCAGCACAAACACCATCCAACAACACCCTCGCCTCAAAAACCACCATCGCCTCATGCGGCGCCACAGCCAACGCAGCCCGACTGGGTACTGGCTGCTGCCAGCTATGCAAGCTGACCCTAAACGGCGTGCCCTGCGGCAAGGCGGGTAGGAAGCAAGCGACTGTAGGGAGGGGGCGTGGGGGAATTGCATGATCGTTGGTGGTGGTGGTGGTGGTCGGGAAGGGTTGAGGGAGCGAGGAGGGAAGAGTGGTTGAGTCTGTTATTATGGGTTGTTAGATGGGTGGTTGGGATGGGGGGATTATGGGGGGAGGAAAGGTCTTACCTGGGTCTGAAGTAATGAAGCAGCCGGTTTTGAACTCCTGGATTGGAACTTTAGAGTCTTCGGGGAAGAGGAGGACGTCCCAATTCAGGTAACGCATTGTTGCTGGTCGCACTGGTGGGGACTGTTGATGGAACGGAAAGGGGTTGTGCTAGTCGTCGTGTAATGAAATGACGGGATGGTGATATGATGAGGCGAGAGTGTGATTGATATTTCTGTTCGACTTATGCTTGGAGTGTGTAGGTTGTCAAGATAGTTTCATTCTGCGCTGACTTGCTGTTTCTTCTTACGAACGATTAACCTTTCGAGACCTTTTTAAAAGATAGTGGTGTGGAAAAAAGAGCATTACGAGTATTGGCAAGTGCATTCAACTTTCACTTCTATGGAAGGAACACTACATAAGAAATCGGTTCTACCATGACCGCACCTTATCTTGGCAGGCTAGAGAATCGCTTTGAACTAAAAGGTACAGGATGCATGACTCTAAAGAAGTCGAGCAGCAGATGATTGTTGCATAATGGTACAGAATTGGAATTTCCAATCGAAATATCGGCTTAACTTTTTTTCTTTGATGTACCTATGATTCCGCCTGCTTTCGTGATACATTTCATAATCTTAAAGAGGCAACGTGGACATCGATTTTCGGTTGTCCGTCCAGAATACAGATTTGCGGTAGACTTAGAGGAGAAACTTGATCACTGGCGTGCAAGACATGCCGCTTGCGTAGGCGGAGAGATATGCGGTAGCCTTAAATCTGTGCAATGTGCAGGAGAACATGGCACAGCAACCCATCGACTATCAAACGCTAGACTGTCTATTGAGAGAAAACGTTATCATAGCCCCTTGCATCTGCCTCAAGGCGATCGTTGACGGATTGGTTCTGTTGCATGTACAATTCGTTCATGCGGCTGATTGA
>JAABUL010000410.1_pt1 | contig 92250 bp, 85 predicted proteins | sample 5559151 | NCBI WGS metagenome assembly JAABUL01 (sample SAMN10711876, study PRJNA513368) | rock metagenome | isolation source: Antarctica rocks | place: Antarctica: Victoria Land, Pudding Butte sud | reverse complement strand
AGAGGAGATGACTTTTGGTGTGGATGGGGGGTTGAGGGTGCGGGGTTGAGGGTGCGGGGTTGAGGGCGGGTGGTGGGGTGGTTTGACGGAGGCGGCTTTGTTTGGGTTGTTGGTCTACGGGGTAGGAAGTCAGAGCTGTACTCTTGACTTCGGTGTTGCACACAAGAGACACATTGCCAAAGCACGGATCGTATTCACTCGACGTTCAGACGCTAGTTTCGATCGAGCGCACGGAGCGTGCCGCGCCGGAACTAGCTTATCTGAGCCGATCACTGAACTTCAGGTCTAGCTCCTTACCATCATCTTCATCATGTCGTCTGATCGTTGCAAGCACCAATCGAACCCCGCCGATCAGGGCGCCGCATTTCCGTTGAAGGTTCGCAATGATGTAACGAAACGAGAGCTGCCTTTACGCCCCGACTAGCGTGGATCAGCGAGGCACGTCTCCAATGAGCAACAGTTGGAGAGCTCGAAACCTCAAACCGGACGAGGCAGCATGCATTCCTTGCTTTTCTGAGAGTCGGTACATGATCTCGTCTAGCATGCATGTTGCAAGGCTGCGAGCTCTAATATCGTCAAGGACTTGGGATTCGCCGCTCTGCTCCCCGGCCTTCTTATCGTAAGATGTACAACTGCCCAAGGACCAAGCTACAACGTTCGGAGTCTACAAGCGACCACAGACGCCTTGGGATTGGTACGCTTCGATACGGCCTGGATCGAAGATGTGCCTGAGTACGAAGTCGTGTGACGGTTTGGTAGAAGGCAATGCAGAGCTTGGTGCAAGGAAGGCAGTCACTCGATCGAATCTGCTAAAGCATGCAGCCGGAGCGTGGTAAGTCTTCCAAAAGGCTGGCACTACTGTGGACCTGTATGATACGGTTCGCTAAATCTGAGAACGCCTTCCAGCCTCATCTGTGCAGCTGGTCACCACTGGAGCCCAGATCAATGCGGCAATGCCTGGTTTGACTCCATGCTCGGGTGGCCCTGGAACGGTCTCAAACGTAAGTGCTGGCGACCAACCACAAGCAAGAACTTCCTTGCGATCTCCGCGGGAAATGGCTGCGTGAGGGGCCATCTCATAGCCATCCCGTCCTGTTGCAGGACCCCAAGGATTCAGTCATGGCGCCCCCGGCCAACACGATGCCTTGCTTGCACAGCACAACGCAGGCTGCTTCGTGTCACCTCTCAATTGGACGAAGCTTCCAGTTCATGGCGTTGCGGCCGAAAAGCAGGTTCGATGAAGCACCTCAGGCGCTTTATCACGAGGTAGCCTGATCCTGCCGATGGGTATAAAGCAGTGGTGGTCCTCCTCATCTCGGAATGTACAACTCTCATGCCATACCCAACAATCGTGACCGATCCGAACGCTCCGACATTCCAGTACGATACAGCAGGACATCGTCGCCTGGAAGTCGTACAATACTAACACTTCTCGATAGCTTCAGATTGTCCGAGGACCCAGCGCACCCAGGCTTCGTACGTTACGATCCGAACAAGGACGCCAACGCTACAATGCAAGTGCTATCACGATCACGCGCGGCTAGTGGTGTTGACTTCAGTTCTAAGCACGACTGTGTAGGCCTTCGAGCAACGCTTCCATTTCGAAGCCGAGGCCGGTAACGGTCGACGTCCACATCATCTACAAACCCAACGGCGCGACCTATATCAAGTGCTAGCTCGACATCAGCTCTCCTCTCCGACAGTGTCACTGCCACAGCACATGTTCAAGCGAAGGAAGGATGCCACGCTGTGTCTAACTACCAGGTGTGGAGCTACAAGCGGGCGAGCTGGCTCTGAGATAGTTCCGTAACAGCAAATCAAGACTCACTCTGTTACACCAGCATGCACGATTTTGTGAGGCTAGCATGATAGATAGGTGTTACAGCTCACGATCTAGCAGCCCCCCCCCCGTCTCCCTCCCACGATTATGCTCGTTAATATAACAGTACCTGATCATGCCCACGCTCTCCCCTAGACAGTCATAGACGCTCCGAGTGTGGAGCGACGGAGGTGAAACAGGAGGTAGCGCAGGTCGGTATAATGGCTTCAGCCCTGCTGGGAGCTGAATACAAAATGTTATTACTATGCTCGAGGATACCTGCGGTCAATGCCCGGCCTTCTAATCAGAGTCAAGGTTCGTGAGTGATTCTAAGTGCTGGGTATCGTCATGCTGCAACTTTCAGAAAAGCTCGTGGTTCCTGCGCATCATCGAGACCAGAACATGATGCCTCTGTCGAAATCGACATCTGTCAACTGTCCCAGCCGTCGGGTATCATCTGGATGCAAAAGTCGATATAATCGCCACGCTTCGTCTCCGCAAATTGTGGCCTTCTCCGGCTCATCCAGAGCCAGAAGGACTTTGGAAGGCCGAAAGCACACCCTTGCGTCCTCAGGTCGAAAATGCGGTCGACCGTGGTAGATCACGTCAGCCTGGTCGAGCAGAAGCAGTGCTTCGCTGAACCTACTCAGTCGCAGATAGTGGTCTGCAACATGTACGCAAGCGTCACCAGTGCGATGGTGGTAGGGGCCAATCGAGGCCTTGTACTGCGCCAATCAGCGCTCATACAATTCGAGACTTTCGTCCAGCTTGTTCTCGGCTGCTTTTACGTTTCCATATCCGAGCAGAAGCTTGCCCAGTCTGAGAAGCCAGCGTCAGTGAGGATCAATGTGTAACAGCGATAAGGTACTCACGTGAACGATCGGATGTCGTTCGAACCATACTCTTGCTCTCGTTTCGCAAGAGCACGTTCGAACACAGCTCCTGCCTCTGCGATACGTCCTTGCACCCACAGTGTGAAGCCCAGGTTGATTAGAGGCATAGACATGGTGTTCGGCGTTACGCTGGGTAATTGTTCCAGGATGCCGATCGACTTGCGAAGACACTCTTCGGCTTTGATGGCGTCGTTGTTCTGTAGGTACGAGACAGCTAGGTCGTTGAGCCCAATCGCCACCTTTTGAGTCTGCTGCCCTGCATATTTCTCCATTAGCATGTGGTTGTACGTGGTAAGTTCGGTGAGTGCCATCTCTGGTTCGTTGATATGATGTGCTAGAGCTCCGCGATGGAAGTGTAAGTTGAGCTGAAGCTCATCAAATTCGTCCTTGATGTCGCTCTGCTCTGCCAGAGCTTCCAATTGAGCCTTCAGTGGTTCACAAAGCTGCTCTGCTAGCCGAATCAGGTCCATTGTCTCCGCGTAATCTGCACGTGCTATGCTGAGCCTATCACCAGGTCAGCAGATGTGCTTGGAGTGAGCTACACTCATTAAATGGGCTTACCAAGCCGCCTCGAGAACCACCTTGGGTGGCTGGATGTGCATCTGCGAGACCGTCGTGGGAGGCTGCCACCTAGAGTTGTCCTTCGAGAGTTTTTTGAGGTGCAGAACGTTCCTGTAAAGTTCATAGCAATGTCTCCATCGTTCTGTCTCATCTTTGATGAAGCCAAAATCCGCTTCATATGGCCAGACGCCAGAAATCAGTTGCAGTACCGAAACGTAAACGGTGCTGTAGTGCTCATCGTTTGCGATCCTTGCCCTGACAGTATCTTGGATGAGTCGATGCATAACCAACTTCTTGCCCTTTCGGTCTCGGCCGATCAGCGACGCTTGCAACAACTCGTCTCGAGCCTGGCCGAAGTCCCTAGCATTCCGTGGATAGCCGAGCATGTCGGTGCTGAAGGGCTTGATGGCATGGCGCCATGGTCAGATGACTACGTGTTGTTAGGCTCATAATGTAGTATAGCGGTGGGATTAGTACTTGTGATCCATGCCGCGTTCGATCAGCTGCGTGGCGAAAACTTTGGTGGCATCGTTTGCACTGAATTGACCGTCTGGAGTCTCGCCGACGAGGCCGTGGGTGGCGAGGCCACGGAGGATACGAGCTACGCTGTGTCAGTGCGAATCATGCTCTGAGATTTTCTAAGGACATGCCTACCAATGTCTCCTCCACCCCTGTGGTGCGTGCAAGCTGCTCCGCGGTGTAGAGTTGGCCTGCTTGAGAGGTCAAGGCACGGAACAGCCCAACGTCTGCTGCTACCTTTGCCAGACTCAGTGGAATGGGCTATCCTGTCAGCGTTGGTCTCAGGCGAAGACGCGGTAGAACGTCTTACAGAAAATAGTATGCGGTGCGTGAGCTCGTGCTGGCCTTCTGCTGCAAATATAAGTTTGCGGGCAGCATCGTGCAGCTGTTTCCTCGACTTTGCGTCCTTGGGCACGTTTTCCGCTGCCCTATCAAGGGTCTCGACCAAGGTTGAGGTGTCCATCTCGCAAGACTGAGGAGGATCGAGGAGGGCTCCGATGTCGAACAACAAATATGTCGAACAACAAATAGTTGGGAGTGGACGGAGGTCGTCTCGACACGAGCTGAGAAAGAAGACATACTCGCACTACTTAAACTCAAAACTGACAGCTGTGCGCCAGGTCGACCCCTGTTGGGGCACGTTCGGACAATGACACATCGTGAAGAAGGGCTTTGAAATTCGTTGGCCACAAACCAAGGATGGGTAGAGAAATACTCAACATGTACCGAGCTGTACAGTATGCCAGCTCTAAGGCGTAAGGTCGCCTGATATCGACCCTAGGTCTGCTGGTGGACGCGTTCGACTTGGCAACTTACCGGTAGTCCATGGTTAAGGCAGGATCTATCTCTTGGTTCAGCGTGGACGGGACCAGCTATCGTATACAGGTACACGCAATAGATACCACACGCTATTCGTAGCAGGCGTGATACCTCCGGGGGAAGGCCGTCGACACGGTTCCCATCCTCCCCGGGTCCGCGAGATGCTCCACCCTGGGTCGCTGTCCTTGCCGCATACGTGCAGGAGATCGCAATTCCGTTGGTGAAGTAGCGGTCTTGGAGAGAATCGGTATGACCATTCGCCGCAGCGACGGCCATGATGGCCGGTTGGTCGATGTTCCGTGGGCGCGTTGTTCGGAAGGCGGATTTTCTTTGCCCGTCTTGCTTTGACAAGGTGTTGTCGTCTCCTTAGGGCTCGGCAACGTTTTCCGAAAGCTTAGGTTTGGGGACTTCAGGCGATCTCATGGCAGCCAACATCACTTCCACCGCAATGCATACGTGTACAAGCTCGGTGAGACCTGTACAATAGTGTCTTCTATACCATCAAACCACGTGAACCTCTCTTGGACTAGGCTCGGACACTGCCAGCCTCTCACCACCTACCCATTTCTCCCCCAACATGGCCAATACGAAACGCATCGAACAATGGGAAATCGACCGCTACTGGGAGATCTTCGCCTCCCTCTCCGGTGGCGGCTCCCACCTCTCCGGCGACCAAGCCGCCAGCGTCCTCAAGAACAGCCAACTCCGCGACGACCAACTCGAGCGCATCTGGGACCTCGCAGACGTCGACAACGATGGTCGGCTGGATTTTGAGGAGTTCTGCGTGGCTATGCGGCTAATCTACGACACTATGAATGGCGAGTACGCGGACGTACCGCGGACATTGCCGGATTGGTTGGTGCCGGAGAGCAAAGCACATCTCATCCAAGCCACAAGAGCGCTGAGTGGGAGTGAGCGGTTCGAGCGGCCGGATTTGGATGATGATGGGGAGGATGGGAGTGGGTTGAGGGATGGGTTTGATTGGTACATGAGTCCGAGCGATCGGAGTAAGTACGAGGAGATCTACACTGCGAACCGGAATCCACGGGATGGGTTGATTGGGTTCTCGAATCTGGAGGATCTATACGATAGTCTGGATGTACCGGATACGGATGTCAGAAGTGCTTGGAACTTGGTGAACCCGAAGAGTCAGGAGGGGATCAATAAAGATGCTTGCCTGGCTTTCCTACACATCCTCAACAACAGACACGAAGGCTACCGGATTCCGAGGTCTGTGCCTCCGAGTTTGCGGTCGACGTTCGAGCAAGGCCAGATAGACTACAATCTCTCTGACAACAAAAACAACATCCAGAGCGCAGCGGATCGGTGGGGCACGAAACGAGACGACAACACATTATCCGGCAAGAAAGCGAAGTTTGGCGACACATACCTCTCCCGACTTGGTGTTGGCGAGCGGAAACCAAAGGGCACTGACTTCTCTTCTACACCCAGAGATGGGGAGTGGGAGGAGGTGCGGTTGAAGAAGCAGGTAAAGGAGCTAGAGGAGAAGATGACCAAGGTGGAAGAATCAGCACAGAGACGAAGAGATAGAGGTGGCAGGAGGGAGGATTCAAGACCTGCACTTGTAAAGCGGGAGTTGGAGCAGCTGCTCGACTATAAGCGGCGGGAGCTGAGGGATCTGGAGAGGGGAGAGGGGAAGGCGAAGGATGGGCAGGCGCTGAAGGGCGTCGCGGATGAGATTGCGATGGTTAGGGAGCAGGTGGATGGGTTGCAGGAGCATTTGAGGAAGAGAGAGGCTGTGCTGCAGGGGTTGAAGGAGCAGATTGAGGTTGAGAAAGGTGGGCGGTCGTCTTGATTCCCAACCAGAATGGTGATGCTACTCAGGTCGATGAGCAGCAGATTTGACATTGTGTTCATGGAGACCTTTAAAGATTCAGGCGAACAGTGTACTTCCGTAGCTGTGGGCCTGGGTGATTGCGTCTTTGAAACGCTGGGAAACGGAATGGTGAAGAGGAAGAACAGGCCTGCTGCTCGATGGCTACGGAAGTTGTACCTACTGATCAAGGAAAGGTCCAAGGTATCCCTGTCAAGTAAAAGTTGCTTGCTGCTCAAGACGAGCTTCACGCACTCTGAATGCATGATTACAATGAATCGAAGGATTGTGAAGGAAGCAATAGATGTCACTCGCCTCGATTGGGTGTTCACTCACCTATCGACGGATTTGTTAATTGTGGCTAGGCGACTGCAGTTTGTTCGCCGTACCTTACCTTTATGGTTAGAAGTTTGTGTCGGAGCAAGCTGCAGGGAGAGGACTGAGCCGTCCCCAAAAGCATTTGTGAGGATCCGCGGGATGGGCTTTGTCTCTGACCAGCCGAGCAAACGTATCCTTGTCAACCCAGCCTTCATGTCAGTAGGTCGTTGGGGAGGTTCACAGTGTGAGGCATACAAACAAGGGATTTCAATCTGGTCGAACGTCTGGTGGGGCAGGGTTCCTCAACCAAGTGTCGTGGCAGTGGTGTGGTCCACCCTGGAATTTCTAGACCGACGTTGATGTTGTCTCATGGTCAGACCACACATGAGAGCTATGTCAGGACACTCCATCATACATACTCACTCCCAAGCTGCGTGTACCTTTTGGCCCGCTCCCCCCTCTGCTTTGACGTTGTACCCCTTCCGCCCATTGCCTTTGCCCTTGCGAACCCTGGTACTCTTTGCACTCTGATTGAGGGAGGTTGTCGCTTCGCTATTGTTCCGTCCGCCAGAGACGTTTTCTCCACCACGCACATCACTTGAACGGTGTGCGTCTGGCTCGAGCACCGTCTTCGCCATGCGGCGCGAGGCAGTGGGCAATGAGCTCCTGTTGGGTCCGGTCGCCACAGACTTCTCAGATCTGACACGTGGAACCTCCTTCGCCTTTTCTCCGAGCCTGGAGCGGCTGGCAGTTGGCACTAGCGTTTGCACGCGGGTGCGGTCGTTAGCAGCAGAGTGAGATCTGTCCTTGTCTTTGCCGGCTGCAGAATCGTGCAGATTGTCAGGACATGCGACCCTGACTTCTGCTTTGAGTCCGGAACGAGCAGTGTTCGTATCCGCCGCTGTGGAGCGGTCATCCAAAATGGCCAAAGACCTGCTCTGATCACCATCGGCCACGTTCTTCTCCGTTTCGTACTGGTCGCCTTTTCTGGCCTTGCTCGCTGGCTTTCCTCCTTTGCCTCTCCCCTTTCTTTGCATAGCATCAGTCTCATCTGGCTCCATGGAAGAAGTCTCTCTCTTGCGCTTCATCTGCTTCGCCTGCTTCAGCCTCTTCTTCTTCCTCTTCTTCCTCTCCATCTTGTCCTGCACAAACACCTCTATGTACAGCTGCCTCTCATTGTGAGGCCGCTTCTCTAGCAATACGTCGAGCCAATCGCGCGCCCACTTGTCGTTGTATTCCCCCCAGTTCCACATCGTCTCGCTCCCCTCAACTTGAGCCATAACGTGGATGACCAATTTGAATCCTCGTGACAACTTGCTTTCGAGACGTTTACGCAATGTGACGCCGTCTTCTACGAATATCTTGTCCGGTACCGTTGTCTCAAATGATTTGAGCGTCTCGTTGTGGGTGAGTTTAAGTCTTCCAAAAATGCCTTCGAGGTTCAGTGCATCCATTTGATAGTACTCACTGACGCTAACGATGGCTGGGATCCAGCCCTCCCAGCTGGTTGGCTGTAGTGGTGGCAAAGGCCTGCCTCCATCCAAGCTTGGAGCGAGTGGCCCTGCTTTTGCAGTGATCACGCGAAGGTTCGCTGCACAGGGAACTGCATCGCCAGGAGCTGCCCTTGCAAGTCGGGGAAGGACTTCGTTCAAGGCCTTGATGCTCACGCACTGGGCGGCCTTGAAGTCAGGATCCGGCGTATATCTCGTTTGATCTATGAAATCAACATCTTCAGGGCTATTCTCGCATTCGCCGATCGAAAGTCCGTGGAAACTGAATGTGTTGACACGACGATAGTCCATGACCTTGCAGGATACCCTGTCAACTTTGCCAACGACGACCTGTTCCAGTGGGATCTCCCCCTTCTCAACAGTCTCGGTGGCACCCAAGGTTCCGATGCGAATGAAGACAATATCACCGGTCGTTCCCTGCGCCTCAGCTTTGCGATTGGCAATTTCATCTCTCTCGTCTTTGTTGCCATTCCCGATGTCGATCTCGCTGTTCTCGTTGACATCGTTGTCGCTAAACCCTTCGAACTCTTGTACATCGTATAACCTCCAGGGTTCATCCTCATTCACCGAAGTTCCATTCAGTGTGGTGTAGTCGTCGCGATTACTGTTGTCGTGATCGAACATGAGCGGCTGGGAATGACCAGCACCATGGCTCCTGTGACGTTGGCCCAGCACCAATGGACCACTTTCGCTTGCATATTCACCGACATTCCCAACCGCCTCACGGGAAGTCTGTGCTGTATGAGCTCGCCTACGATCTGATCCCGAGAGACTCACATCACTGCTCGACGTACTTAGCTGCCGGCGTGATTTACCGAACGCACTGAGAGAGGGTGCTTGCCGTTGGATGGCATGCCGATTCCTGGATCTCGTCGACCGTTGCTGGAGCTCAGCCGAATCCTGTGACTGCCTGTCCGCGACGAACACGCCACTGTCTCCCTCACCAGCATTGTTGTCAAACGAGACGAGCCACGCCATAAGCGCTGGGAGAAGGCGATCGCCACGTTTCTCCGTTGGGTACGGATTTGTGGATGCATGTCCGGGAAAGTGACCGCGCATGAACATCTGTATCAGCTCGTGCCGCTCAACCGGAAAGCGCCGGTGATCAGGTGTTGTGAGTGTGAGCCACTCATTACTCGTCTGATGTAGTTCCTTCTTGAGGAGCTGGTACAGGTCCTGGTAAACATTAGCCTGGCCGTCATGCATCTTGCTTGGTATGACAGTAGTTGCAAACCTCCATGGAATCAAACTCATCCATATCAAAGGTTGGACCAATGGTAGGACCATCTTCAAGGCCGCCAATGAGGATAGCTATCCCAGACAAGTCTGTTGTTGGAAATACTGCCATGATGATAAGTTCGATGCTTGACAATTGAAGGATCAGTACTTCAGACCGGATAGTGTTGATGTTTAGCAGCAGCACCGGCGATCAAATACCTTCCAGACCCTAGTCACTCTTTATCATGCGGGAGTTGTGGACTTGTAGCAAACAACTTACTTGTCTCGCAAATGCCGACAGAGATTACTACTGAGACGTTGTCAATATCAACACAGGTTGGCTGCTGCCTGTTTCATCTCAGACAAGGCCTCACAACGGTATTTTGAGGATTATTGATCTGCGTGTGGTTGGAACATGCTCTTCTGACTTTGATCGTAGCATCGTAAGCATATGGTCATAGAACCACCTGAATGTTCCAGTGCTGTGTCTGCCAGGTTTGAATGAGTTGAGGATAAGTTTGGTTAACCTTGAGCAGGAAGTAATACATCTCACCATTCTTTGTTTCCTGGACGTTCGAGCGGCCTCAGACTGCATGATGGTTGATTTAGGCAGTCTTGGTGAGGATAGGACGCTGCTTATTTCTCACCTCCGGGTTTGGCCAAGAACCTCCATCATACTAAACGAGCGCACCCAACGATCACTGGACCTTACTCCCACTTCAAAACTTCCTGCGCTTAGCTGAAGACTCCTTACCAGAGCCCTCATTCTTATTTTTCTTCGACGGCGTCGCAGGCTCTTCCACTTCTTCCTCCCCCTGCTCAGCATCTGCGTTTGCGTTCTGAGATTTCTCCAACCGCTTTCTGTCAGCAACACTGCCACGCGGAGCTCTCGAAGCCGGTGCTTGTTGAGACTGCTGCGTGAAGTCACCCGGAAACGCCGATCTGAGCTCTGCAAGACCCTGCCAAAAAGCGCCTGGAGCGTCCCGTTGTTTTCCTGCCCGTTTCCTGTTCTGCGGACCGGGCTCCAACATCATATCATCCTGCTCACTTTCCTCAGCCTCATTTCCAGCTTCGATAGCGTTTTCGATGAGATCTCCATCCAACTCATTCATTCCAGAGGTCCTTCCACGTCGCCCACTTCCTCCAGACGGTGCACTCTTCTTCGCCCGTGTTGACCCGCCCTTCGAACCACTCGTCACTCCACGCTTCTTTGACGTTGCGCTTTTCTTTTGGCGGGCGGCTTTTCCGGAATCGTCTTCATCGGCGCTTTCTTCCTTTGGATACTTCTTTGGCCTCACCGTTTTAGTAGCAGTCCTCTTGTTGGTCAGCCTTGTGACGATGGCAACCTCAATGAAGAGCTTCCTACCGCGCGTCTCACTCAACGTAGCACACAGCCACGTCTGCGCGAGCTTGTCCTGATGGTTGTCCCACAGATACATATCAGTAGATCGTTCGACCTGAGGAAGGACCCAGACATTGACACCCCCTCCGCGGTGTTACCAATCTTTCGATTGAGATATTTGCGAATAGAGCCGTAAAGTACCTTATCGTGCTTGTCCAAGAGCCACTTGACAAAATGATCGTAGTCATCGTCCCAAGGAAGGTTAGCTTGCAGATTGAGGCCCAGATCAATAGGCTTGATACCACTGACGCCGGTCTCGTTGACGAATGTGACGACAACGGTGATAGTGCCTTTTGAATCGGGTTCAGGTAAGGTAGGAGGATCTCCTGAAGCACGTGTCGGACGTGGGGATAAAATTCGCGGTACAACGAGAACTGAGTTCTGATCTTGAGCAGCGTCAGGTGGGAAGAAGTGAGCGCCGGTATGTCCGTCATCCAGACTGTGAGCAAGGAGCAAGAGGCGTACTTCTAAGTTGTCTCGTGTCGTTCCAGACTGCGCGAAACAGTCGTCAGAGGTGTATTCCTCCGCTATCATGAATGGCAGACTCCATTCACAACGGCCGATACGACGACCATTGAACCCCCAGGTGGGAACTTCGAAGTAGTCGATCTTCATGTTGCGCTTCTGTACTTTGGCAACAACAAATGCAGTCACAGGACATATCCGATCTTCCGGCTTCCCCTCGCCATCATCTTTCTTGTTGCCATACCAATACGACTTGCCGAGACGTATCCATCGGATGTGGTTTTCGTCTAGCCCGTCCATAATTGGGTCTTTCCTGGTCTGCTGTTGCTTCGCGAAGTGATTAATGATTTCGCCGATCTCGACGCTTAGCGCAGCTCGCCGGCCGCGTGGAAGCGTTGCTCAAGTGTTCGGAGGTTGCGATCAACTGTGAGAGGTGTAATATGAAACTAGACAGCACATAGTCCTGCGCCATATAGTCCTGCGCTATATAGTAAGCTGGGTGAAAAAGAAACACAGGGCCACAGGCTTCGTAGCAGTTCTGCAGCTTTCTTGCGTTTTCGATCTGTCCAGCAGCGTGGAGAAGAGGGAGTGACAAGGAGGCAGTTCGAATGCAAACAAATCACTTTTTCTGATGGGGTGCTATCCCGGCTTTAAGCTAGCACACTCTGGACTGCTTGACTGTCGTGAGGTGGCACCTCTCCCAGACAGTCTCTCGAGAAGCGGGCGCGCCACCCGGAGCCTCTGTCGAGACGTTAGCTGAGCACTCATACTGCGACCAGGCCCTATAACCGCTTCTCCGTACCATCCTTGGAGATGTGGCCTGGTCTCAGTTGCTGTAGTGGCAGCACACCGCATTGTTTCCACGAAAACACATATCCGATCTACCGTCTACCCCCAGACCTCTTGCGCTTGGCAGGAGTCCCCTTCCTAGACTTCCAATACTTCCTCTTCGTAGACCCCACAAGTTCCCCCACGGCTCGTAGGTTCGCCTCAGTCTCAGCGCTGGCGACTGCGTCATGAAGCCTTTTCAGATGCAACTTGTGACCCACACGGCCTTTCGTACCTCGGAGAGCTGCTGCTGCTGCGGTCTCCGGCAACTGCGCAACTGCAAGCTCAGACAGGAGCTCGGCATGTCGTCGCGTGGTGGCGAAGGTACAGTCTCCACGAAGGATGTGCTCCCAGAGTCAGACATCGTGTCACTTCCCTCGCTCACTTCAGTTCCGTCCGCGGGATCGGTGACCATGTCGTCTTCGACAATCTTGTTTGATTTCTGCGTACCGCCGAAAAACATCCGAATATCGGTAGTAGCTAGCTTCAGGTTCTTTGGCTGTGAGGTCTTGGGCGCCGCGATTGAAGAGCTGTCGTCGCCACCTGTTGTACCGCCGTAGGCGTCGACCCTCATGTTTCGTGGCGAAAAGCGCACAACCCGCACATCAACGGACGCTGTAGCTGCGCGGCCTTTCCTCCCTTTCTTGGAGAGCACAAAAGTGGTGGTCGGTGTCGTAGTCGTAGCCGCGGGCATTTTGTGAAGCACATGATAGTAGATGAACGACCTGTTCTGAGGGTCTCTCCACCAATAGTTCGCTTGCTTCAATGCTTCGAAGTCGACTTGTGCGCCACATGGATCGTCTCGATCGCTCTCAGCCGTTGCATGGACGCGGAGGGCGTATTGGCGGTCCCCTCCATTGATCCGCTGATCGAGTTGCTCCAAGAGGTCCTGATAGTGTTAGTGAGCTCATCAGACAAGCTTTTGATGCGGGAGAGGCCTACCGCAGTTGAGCTCACTCGATCAAAGGGGCAGGATACGTGTTGCACGTCCTCGAATGACTTTTGGCCATGATCGGCATGTCCGTGACTACCGCAGCGCATGATAACCACTTCTTGGGGTGCCTCAGCCATGTCGAGCTAGATATGGACCTGAAGGCCAATGCTAGGTGATTTGTGTGGAGATTGCTGTAGACTTGCGGCAAATATGAGGGCTTAGTACTGATCCCCAGAACGTGAACTGCCTCGTGTAGGACACGATGCGTAGTAGAACCTTGAACGTATCCAACAGCTTGCCGGAGATCTGCTAGGAGCCGTTGGAGATGAGCTGTCGTAACTTCTGATAGAAGTCCCTCAGGAGGTCGAAGATCAGAAGATGGCCTAATAAAAACAACTTATGCCGAAGTTTCTTGGCGGCTCACATGATGCTTGAAGCACTTACCCAATGCGTAGTGCAGTAGACTCCTAGGTTTCCAGATGGTTGAGGTCAAGCTGGTAGCAAACGTATCGGAAGCTCAACATTGCAAGGCTCGTGGCTACCTTACCATGCAAGCTAATCGCCAACTCCCGTAGCCTCTGGTACAACGGGAGTCCTCCGGAGCTGCTGAGGAGGCGAATGCAAGACTTCTTCTGCAGCAGGGGCGGCCCTCTGTCTGATATACCGCTGCATGCTCTCACACAATCTGTCCAGCACAAACTCCGGCTCGCTCTTCCTGGCAATCATCGGACTGTCTGAGCCAATCCAGTCCCATTCGATGAGCTCGTCCTCATCATCAACACCGTCAGTGCTATCCTTTGAGGCAGTAAACCGAATGAGCTGAGTGAACTCCACCCACTCCTCATACGAGTATCGCTTATGATGGGCGTCCTTCAAATCGTTGGCGGTCTGGCGGATCATGTTGGCCAGTCTGCGAGCAAGCACATCGTTGGAAGGCTCATCTTTGGCTAGTTCCTCGATGGTGAGTACCGCTTGAAGTTCAGTCGGATCTGGCCCAGTTGGGAAGCCATCTTCAAGACGCCGTTTTGCCAGCTGCTTCTCCCTGCGTTGCTGCAGCCAACCCAGCACACCGGGATGCCGATCTGCGGTGGCTCGCCACACGCCCTTCTGCGGCAGGACCGTAAAGTCGGCCAACGCGAAGGTGCCATGCTTGAATTTGTTGATGACAGTCTCGCCCAGATCTGAAACCAGGATCGTCATAGTCGGGACGGCGATCAGCGACCAGAAGACGAAGAACGGCCTGCCAGAATTACTCTGTGGTGCAAGATCACCATAGCCGATGGTCAAGAGAGACACATAACAGAAGTACAAGGCCTGGAAGTAGGTCATACCTTGGCCGGCGTGCTCGCAGCGCCAAAAGACAATAGCTCCTCCGCACCAGAGGATAATGAACGCGATAGCGGACATGAGTAGAGCATACCACTGCTTGAACTTGCCGGTGTCGTGCTGGATCTTTCGCATGGCTTCGAACCGGTCCTTTTCCTCTCGCAAAAGGATGAGCTTTGGCGTGCGCCGTCTGGTCGACCTTGAAGCCAGGCTTGCAACACGCTGCAAGGTATTAGCTCGGCGTGGACCTCCGTCTGGAAGATTGTCATCCTCAGCAATCCGTATGGCCGTTGTTCTTGACTGGTCTACCGGGTTGATCGGGCCGGATATAGTTGGCCTGGGATCATCAACAAAGTTCTGTCTTCGCTCCAGCTCGAAGGAAGTTGTCACCGTCCGGCCGATCGTCCTCACCCTGCTGTTCTCGACATGACGCTGGACAATGTTCTCTGACCCAATCTCCTTCGCGAACTTTGAAATGCTGGACACCATAAGTCCAAGCATGATGATGCCGCCAACCGAGTACGGGAAGAGAAGTCCACGAGCAACGTTCGAAGTCGCGTATAGATCGCCAAATCCGACGGTGAGGATCGTTACGTCGCAGAAGTACAGAGCATTGGCATAGGCCCAGTTGAAGTCGCCGGTGCCAGAATGTCTTTCCACATACGAGAAGATCGCACCGCCACCAGCCAGCCAGACGAAGAACAGCATAGTCTGCAAGATCAGCGTGCGTTGCGAATCAGTCAACTGGAAGTGCTGAGGATAGTGTCCAAGGAAGTATCCAAGCATGTTGACCATCAGTAGCATGGAGCATACTAGGTACATGCAAGCAGCGATAACAGCATACCAGAAGCCTTGCGAGTAAGTCTGCTGGGGTCGCGTTGGTGGTACGTATAGCTCCATCGATATGGTGATGCCGATAAGTATGGCAGTGGCGATGTACCACATGATGATGGTGACCGGCAGGGCGATGATATAGCGGATCCGCTGCGTAAAGTTCCAGAGTAGGAAAAGGTTGCCGACGAAGCCTGCAACAAGCGAGGCAACATTCAAGTAGTAACACCAACGAGGATCCGCGTAATAGACGCCATCCAGGTCGGAGCTGAGCTTGTGAGACTGGTGCTCGACGGTGCATTGCTCAGCACCAGCGTGGTCGACACCAGGAACCAAGCACATCCGCCATGAGGTGACCAGAGCGGCTATCGACAGGACATTCGCCAAAGGCCCGAGTGTGGCTGCAAGAAGCGGTATGGCAGTACTCGCGAACCACCAGTCTTGCTCCTCATCGTCGTCCCAAGAACGAAGCGTGAACTTCCACCAGCGACGTCCGGAGGTCTGCGTTCTCCGAAGTACCAAGGATGATTGGCGCTGTGAGACTCGGCCTGATGACCGGCGGCGCTTGAACCACTCCTCGGCCTGTGAAGGGTCCCAGTGTTGCGCATGTTGATGCTTTGGCAGAGCTGAATCGACTGGCGATGCGGTGGCGATGGTCTGCTGGTCCGACGACTGCCGGCTTGCGTCCTCTGCTACCATGATTCCATCAGCTGATCCTCCAATATGTATACTTGCATCGCACCACAGGCACAGTTCGACGCGGTGCACGGGTTGCAGCGACAATTATGATCATGATCATCGCCGAAAGACTTCCGCGAGCAAAAGCAAGGTGCAAGGGAGGTACTATCGACCACGAGGTAGCTGCAGCCACTCAGATAAGCATCCGTACACTTGGGAAGCTTCTGAGATCTGGCCCAAACGCCACCGACGGCACCAGTACATTCATTGTGTTCTTTCGAGCCTTTGGTCTTGTCGCCTGTACTTCATATTGCCGCATCGATCCATGGACACGGGCACGGACGGGGGTTTCGAGGGCGATGTAGCGGCCAATCAGACGACAACGCGTTGTGTGTGGTCATCATCTCGCGGTTCTTTGTCACGCGCCGTGCAGCGGAACGCAGCTCTTCAAGCCTTTGATACTTGACGCTGCAGTTGGTTTGGTTTATAGGTACTCATATGATGGTTTGAATTCGAATTAAGATGTGAAGTAGAAGGAAGACCAGAAGTGAAGTGAGAATAGCGTGTTTCGCCATGCCCTTGGCGGGACGCCTGGAGAACAGGAAGGCTAACAGAACGTGAGGCAAAGGAGGACATTGAGGTCTTTGCGGCCAATCGGCCAACAACTCTTCACACAATATCCACTAGCTAAGGTACAGGTACTATACACAGCACATACAAGCATCACTACTATACACCATCTACAAGCTCTTCTACCGTCCCGCACCACCCAACCACTTTGCCTGCGTACCATCAGGCACCGCCGGCATACTCTGTACAACATACACCGTCTTCGACGCTCGACTTCTAATATCCCGAATCGTGCCCACGAACCTCCTCAACTCCCCCGGCAACTCGTCGTCCTCCCGCCTCTGATCCCTCGACTCCACCTTCCTAACATCAAGCATAGCCGCTCCCAAACGAACAAGCGTCTGATACTCAGGCATCAGCTGCTGGCGATTGATATACCGCGCCTGCATCCGGGCAATCCTATTGAATCGGTTCGCTGGTCGAGGCGGCCATTGGTTGTCTGTAGCCCAACCAGGGAAGTGCGGGATCAGGAAGCGCTCGGTGAGGACGAATGCGAGGAGGGCGAGAGGGGGGCGGGAGTCGAGAAGGCTGCAGATGAAGAGGTTCCAGGTGCGTTTGCCGAGGGTGTAGCCTTGGGATAGGAGCTGGGAGACGACTGATATGGCATCGCCGATGCGGGCTTGGGATGATAGGGCGCGGATGTACCACTGTAGTGGCCTGTCGAGGATGTGTCTCCGGGCGGGGAAGAGTTGAGGTCGGTACGACTTGTTGCTGGGGAGGAGAGTCTGCTTTGCTTCGCTCGAGGCGACTGGACGCTGGGCCGTCTCTTCCTGTGCTGCTGATGTGTTTGTATCTTGTGACACATCCTCTTCCAACGGCGCCAGCTCAAGTGGATCGATCCCATCATCCCCCTCATCCGTCTTTATGGCGAATTGCGGGATGTGGACGGCACGTGCGATCTCATCTGCCTGCTGCCTCGCAAGCTGCCAATACTCCTCAACCTTGTCATGCTCGTTGGCGTGCCAGTGCACAGACATCAGCGAACTCAGCATACGGATCGGAATCGTATCCCCTCGCTGGCCTTTTCGAGATAGCTCTTTGTACTGCTCGAAGAGCACCTTAGCCGCTTCGAAGCACCTACGCTCGCCATGGATGTAAATCAGAAAGTCGAAGTACGGCGCAAGTGGGTCATCGAGGTCGAGTTTGTCCGTAACTGTCATCGTGTTGCTGGAAGCGATATCCTTGGCGTCATGCAGCGACATCAGATACTGAAGCTCTTTAAGCGTATCCTCCAGAGGCACGGGATCCTCCGACTCGTCTGCAGGCTTGGTGGTGGAGCTGCGGCGCTCGCGCTCGACGGCGGCCTTGGCTTTGAGATAGTTGACGTGCGTTCCGAGGGTGGGCTTGATGTTCGCATTCGTCATCTTATCGTGCAGGGCGAGAGCTTGTGCGAACATTCGCTGTCTCGTATAGCCAGCCATCAAGAGTGCGTAGTGATAGGCCGTTGCCTTTACCTTATACTCCGGCATGATATCGCGCAGAACCTTGTAAGCTTCTCCGGCTCGTCGATATTGCAGCAGTGCCTGGATGAGGGAGCCGAAGGTCTCGCCGTCCAGCCACACCTTCTCCTTCCGCATCCAGCGATACACACGCATCGTTGCGTCGACGTCTCGGCGGGTGGCATAGAAGCCCATGAGCGCGTTGAAGCATGGAGTGAGCGCGCCAACAAGCTCGCCCTCATTGCTCATCGTCACTATATCTTGCAACACCTTCTCGGCTGCTTGAGCGTTATCGTCATTCTTGAAATGAGCAACCATCAGCGACAGCATCATATCAGAAGTCCGTCTCTTGCCCACCATCCGGTCGTACTGCTCGAATAAGTTCTCGACGCCTTCGACATCTCCACGCTTCGCCAGCATCAGCCACAGCGGGCTGAAGGAGTAAGAGTCGGGGCGCAATTTGGCGTAGTCGATAATATTCTGGAAGTTCGTCAAGGCGCCCTCGAGATCGTCGACCCGCATATGCGCATGCAGCAGCACATTCCAGCACTGGAGACTAGGCTTTTCACCGTGCTCTCCCGTGATCCGTTGAACTTCAGAGAATGCTTGCTGGGCCATGTCGAGGTCGGCACGTCTGGCATGAAGATAGATCATTGTCCAAAGCGAATCTCGCTGGTCTTTGTACTCGGGATGTTCAGATTGTTGGTACTCCAACATCTGTTCGAACTTCTTCGCTTCGCCGTGCCTTGCATACTGCGAAAGCAGTAGGTTGACAGCTTGCGAGCTGACTTTGCCGTGGTACCGCTTCCAATCGTTAGTCAGTGTCTCGATATTGACACTCCTGTGGCTGCGGTATTCGTCTCGCAAGGTGGTCCAGTAGCGGCCAAGCTGACGGAGGAAGGCGAAAAGCAGGTCTTCAGACGGCACTGCTTCCAGACTTGTGCAATACTGTCGATAGATGTATGAGAAAACGTGATGGTATTTCGAATAGTCGAGTTTCGGGTTGTCGCGAAATGCTGCGAACATGACTTCCTGCATAAAGCTTGTTGGATCCGGATCTAGGTCGATGATATGCTGGAACATTGCTCGGATGATCCGACGTGGTGGCACCTGCCACGTTTTGGGGAATGCTCGAGGAGATTCATCGACCTGCAAAAACTCCTGAGACACTGCTTCCTTGAAGAAGCGAAAGCAGAAGTCACGCTGTGGAGCTTGGTCAGAGCGTAGTCCCTCAATGCCGCCAAAGTGCGATGCAAGCTGAATGGCCTTGATGAAAAGCTCAGGAAGCTCCGAGACGTGCAGCCAAAACACTCTGATGTGGCTGAGCTGATCCGTCCCGGAGTAGGTAGCACTGTGCTGCAGTGCTGTATCTATGGCTAGCTGCCACATCTGTTCATCGACTGCATGCCTGAACAGTATCCGTGAAATCAAGTAGCCATTCTCCAAGCTATCGAGCGCATCTTTGTGCAGCTTTAACATGAGGTCCTGTTCTCCACGGCATGTGAACGATGCGAGCGCGGCTTTATATACTTCGAACGTCCTGCTGGACTTTGGGATGGAGTCGTACAATTCCGTACAGTGCACCGTCGCAACCTTGTCTTCCCGACAGGACAGCCAAACCAGCAGTTCTTGCTTCAGCCTAACGTCCATTCGGGCTTCTCTGTCGAGCGACTTGTAAATTGCCCATGCCCTGGCCGTCAGCGATAGACTTCCTTGTGGCGTACGAAGGATTTCCTGGTCTCGATACGAGGCGAGTATGTTGCGAAGCACCTGCAGTGGGTCTCCTTTGATCTCTGCTAGATCTGCCGGCGAGTCGCCAAAGGTCTGCTCAGAAGAGAAGTCGGTCTGACTTTCAGGACTCTCAGTATCGAGTCCGTGGTCTCGAGATCTTGTGTTCGTACGCTGTATCTCGCTCTCAGCAATATCTCCAGGCGAATCCGAGAACACAGGCTCAGAGAAAGCCGACGTCTGCGGAGCGCCACGAGTCCTGTGCTTGTTTGATCCGGCGTCGTCCACATCATCGTATTGCTTGCTCATGCCCCACGCTTGGATGTCAGACCCAAGATCGCTTATATCAACATCTCCTTCCCCTCGCTCTTGGGAGGCGCCGCGACGTAGAGAACCGCGCTTCTTCGGGATATCAGGCGGCTCGCTAGGAGCAAGCTGGAAAGGCACGTACGAAGGAGTCGGTGCAGTCCCTTCGGCCTCGTTCGGCGTTGCAGGGTCGGTAGTTCGGAATGCGGTGGACTTTCGACTCTTCTTGACAGCACCCTCGTCCTTGCGTGTTGTATCGCGCTCCTCGACTCCGAATGGTCGGTACGAATGTGAAGCATACCGTCTCGAAGCAACCACATAGCCCGACGGCAGTCTTCTCATATTTCTCTTCTCCCATGTTCGCAACGGTTGTGCCTGCTTGCGCTTCAACCACGCGATGGTTTGTGGTGGCAACAGAAAGTCCAGGAACATCCTCTCGGTAGCCGGGTTCACATCCGGAACAGTCTTCCGTCCCTTGTTGCCGCCACTGCCCCTCTTGTCACCGTCCTGGAAAGGTAGGTCCGGAGGCATTACGCCCGTTGCCGCAACCCAATGCGGGAGATCGAGGTCGCCAGCGCCATGACTCCAGAATGTCGAGTGGAGCAAGCGCTTGCTCCTCTGCACCCCCTGAGCACATCTGAGAGGCTCTCGAAAGGCTCCAGATTTGAGGCATGCCGTTGCGCGCTCTAGCATGCCACTCGTCGTGGACAATGCTGCTGCTCCTGCTATAATCGACCGAATTCCATGCACCCAATCATCCCCAGTGTGCGCTTAGTCCAGGATATACCAGGTTGTTGCTACCCTACTCTCGTTCGACTGCATGAACGAAAGTGAGCAGGCGTGAGTGAACAGAATGTCTAGATCGATGATGCTCTTGAGTCTACCTTAGTTCTGAACGGCATCTTCCGTGACACCTCCGTGTTCGCCGCAATGCACTCACGTCTGCCAGGACCTCACTTCGCTGACCACCTCTGATCTTCCACCATACACGTTACTGAATGACCTGTGTAGGCTGCCAATCAAGCTACCAAGGTATATAGCTCGACAGAAGGCCACCAGCGAAGCTACCCTGTAGGCTGGCAAAGACCAGGACAAGTATCATATCCATCATATCCATATTCCTTATTCTTCGAATCTTCTTCCGCTCTCTAGCCACGGACGGTTCTATCTCCTACTCGAGATGCCAGTCTACTCGGAGTTCCGTCTTTCTACGCCAGTAATACTCGACGAGCACTTATTCGCCGGCACAACAACATTCAACTTATTTCAATACAACATGTCAGCAGTTGAGCTACCGAAGAGCTCGAAGTCCGGCCTTCACGGTGAGTTACCATAGTAGACTTACTTCACATCTGGTTGTCCAAGGTGTCGGCTGTCCCCTATTCACCACGATCTTCCATATGGCCTTTATATCTGGATGCTTCTCCTTTCCACGAGGAACGCTTCCTGCTGTAGCAGCAAACGCAGGGAAAAGCCTTCATAATAGAGCTTGCCCCAAGGCGTATTCCTCTCCACAAAGCCCTGGCAGATCACGCAGATCTCTGTACACGACCAGCAAGAATGTCCTACGGCGAAGGCTGGCACCGCGGCTTCCGCCACCACTACTCCAACGACCACTCCATACCGGAAACAGGATTTCGCAACAGGGCCGCGCATTCTGCAAACCACGGCGAACGCACCACGAACCAGAGGATTACTGGAGGCGAAGAGCCTACAGCGGCCATTGAGATTCCATACCAGGCCCAAGGCGCCTGCTTGGAGCAGGAGCCGGAGCTCGAGCACAGCGAACAGCGGCAAAGTACATTACAAGGCATGGATACAGAGGAGAAGCAAGTTACCGATGAGAAAGCCCTTGCCACCGGAACGGACGGACTTATGTCGTGGTGGCAGAATCTCAAGGGCCTGCTAGCAGCGCTCGTCAACGAGGCCACCCGCTTCTTGTGGTAGGCAGTACTCTCGAAAAGTCATCTGTCAACAGCAGGGGACAGAGGCAGGACAGCTTTCAGCAGACTGGGTGGGCTTGAGATGTGTTGGCAAAGTCTTACGAACTTGCTAGGAGTGCTGTTCAAAATCGTAAAGGACATCATGGTCGTAGAGAACAGCAGCAGAAATGCACAGGACAAAAGTTACCTCAATCATGACGATCTAAACTATCTATCGAACCTCCCATAACAGCAGCAGCAGCATCAGACCTCATCAATGCCGAGTATATTCATGAGCACCTCCATCCCATCAATTCACGCTTTTTCATCATTGGCACCCTCCCACCCCTTGCTCCACTTGCTCCACTTGCTCCACTTGACCCACACCCTTGTCTCATTCGACCTACGCCTCCTCAACCTCATCAGCCTTAACCCCCTCGGCATCCGCCGGCGCATCAGTCATCTCCGCGTCCTTCGACTCCGCCTCCTTAGCCTTCTTCGCCTCCTCGTCCGCCTTCTTCTTCTCATCCGCCTCCGCCTTCCTCTTCTCCTCCTCCGCCTTCTTCTTGGCCGCGGCCTCCTCGGCGACCTTCCGCCTCGCGTCGTCTTCTTCTTGACGCTTGTCGTTGAAGCGCTGGATGATGGGGCCGGCAGACGCGCGGAGCTCGTCGAGCTTGGCGATGTACTGGGCTTTGGACGCGTCTTCGCCTTCGTCGTAGAGCCAGTCCTGCAATTTCACACCGTCAGCGTAAGTCTCGAAATGTCGGATGGTGGGAAAAGGTAACTCACCTCAAGCTGCTCACACTTAACCTTAACCTTCTCCTTCTCCTCCTCATTCGCGAAATCCGCATACCCGTTACTCTCATACGGCTCCTCGATCTTGTTCCTCATAGAATAAATCTCGCTCTCGAGCTCATTCTTCTTATCCTCGGTATCAGCGACCAACTTATCCTCGGAAATCATCTGTCCTTCCTCTTCGGCGAACTTATCCTTCATCGCCTGATCGAGCGACGCGGTGCCGGCAGAGAGCGGGAGGTCGCCTTTGCGGACCTGCTTTTTCACCTTGCGGGTCTTGGGGGCGGGGGCTTTGGCTTCGCCGTTGGCGGGGGCGTCGGTGTCCATGGCCTGGATATGTGTTAGTGAGCAATATTTTGGGTAGAGGGGTGGGGGAAGACTTACGTCGGCATCCTTCTTATCATCCGCTTTCGCCTCGGGCACCGGCTCCTCGACCTCCTGGTCCTCGACAAAGTATCCCGACTCCACGTTCAGCACACCGTGCAAATTCAACCGAGCCTTAAGCTTGCAGATCATGAAATCATCCTTTCCATCCGCCTTCACACCCTTAACACTGAACCGCCCAATCCACGGGTTCACCTTCCCAGGCAACTGCTCCGGCTTATAGTACTTCGCCTCCAGATCAAACGGCTGTTTCCGGTAGAACGTCAGAATCTTCGTGCTCGGCATCACATTCCCCTTGTTGAAAACCGTCAAGCTAGTATCCTCGTCCGGAATATCGGGCGATTTCTCCCAGGTGAACTCGATAGGGTAGTTGACGATGTCCTGGACGCTGAAGTCGCGGACGCGGAAGACGGGGGATAGGATGGCGCAGCTGAACGCGCAGCCGCGGGCAATGGCCTCGTCGGCGTTGAGGGTGAAGGAGAGGGGCTTGCCGAAGAAGTTCTGGATGGCGGTTTTGAGGGAGGGGACGCGCGTGCAGCCGCCGACGAGCTCGACGAAGTCGATGTCTTCGGGCTTGAGTTTGGCGTCTGCGAGGGCTTGCTCGAGGGGCGCGGTGGCGCGCTCTAGGAGCGGCTTGACGAGCTCTTCCAGCTCCTCGCGCTTCATGAACCCGCGGACGTCGACGTCGTTCATCAAAGATTCGATGTTGAGCGGCGCTCCAGCATTCGCGGACAGGATCTTCTTCAGCTTCTCCACGCCAGCAGCAACTCTTACCCTCGCCTTCGGGTTCTCGTTGATATCAATCTTGTTCTTCTCCTTGAACTCCTTCCGGAAGTGTTCCACAAGCGCCTTGTCGAAATTCCTCCCGCCAAAATGACGATCATACGCCGTGGAGATGACCTTTAGCTCTCCCTTCCTGAACTCGCAAATCGAGACAGTGTAATTGCTATGCCCGATATCAATGAACGCCGTCCTCCTCGGCTTTTCCTCCGGTCCCGGCAAGTCCAGCTTCGTAATCCCATACCCCAGCGCCGTCGCCGTAGTCTCATTGATCAGCCTCAACACCTTCAACCCCGCAATCTCCGCCGCATCGAGGATAGTCCGCCTCTGCGCATCAGTATACCACGCCGGCACCGCAATAACCATATCATTAACCGGGAGCTTCAGCTCCGCCGACGCCGTCTGCCTCACGCGAGTCAGGAACATGGCACACATCTGCGCGGCCGTGAAACGCTCTTTCTTGCCCATATACGTGACCTCTGCTCCCACAGTGCCATTGACGTCGACCAGCAGAGCGGAGACGAACTCCTGCTCAATCTGGACATCGGGATCGTTGATGGTGCGGCCGGCGAGGCGGGTGAGGGAGCCGACGGTGTTCTTGAGGTTGGAGATCTCCTGCGTCTTGGCCGCCTCGCCGAGGTATCTGCTCTTGGGGCCGAAGCTGACGAGGGAGGGTGTTGCGCGGTTCGAGACTTCGTTGGTGATGACGTCGACGCCTTTGTTTCTGTGCGGACCATTTAGCATACGCTGATAGTCATGTGATGGTTGTGTTTATGCTTACCTGGCGACTGCTATGACGGCATTTTGGGTCCCGAAGTCCAGGCCAACGACACTCATATTGGCGGTGTCGTGGGACCGTTCGTCGGTATTTGGAGGTGTTGAGAGCCCAGCGGTGTGGTGTCAGTCGTTGAAAAGGTTTTCGTTTCGGATGGTGTTGGGAAACGTTGGGCGAGTTGTAGAAGAGCAGCAAACGACCACCGTTTCGTGTCAAGTAGTATGTGCTGTCAAGGCAAGGTTGAGTTGCTGTATGGTGTGTTGATTGGTAGCTTCTGAAAAAAATGGCGGTCGAAGCTTCCTAGTGGTTCTCGAAACTACTAGGCGAAAGTTCAGCCCTGTGCCTGAACAATCACGTGATAGCATTACACGTACGCTCATATGCACGTGGAAGTGTAAGGCGAGTAAGGCAAGCAGAAGGCAGAGTCAAGTTGCCAGTCAGCTAGGGTATTCTAGTCAGGAAAAGTATGCGGAATTGGTAAGAGAGCGACATTAGATTATATCACACATCTACCCACCACCATTCACCACGCCCTAAAGTATGTTACTATGCAAGATTTTCGTGATCCCGCCTGTTTCACTGAACGCCCTGTATCCAACGCCACTATCGAAACCCACACTGTACACGCTCCCACTCCCACCCCCTTCCCATCCATAGCATCTTACTCTACATATTCGCCAACTCAAAATCGATCTGCCCATCCAAATACGCCCGCCTCTCCCCCTGCACCTGACACTGCAGCTTCTGCTCCGCCAGCGCCTTCAACTGCTTCTTCGTCACCTTGTCCAGATCCACCTCGCCCAGACACTCCCGGATCGCCTGCGTGATCGCCTCATTAGTCGGACCTTGCGTCTGGAACTGACTGAGATGGTTCGTGCTACCCGGCCTACTGCTTTGCAGCGGGAAAGGCGAGCGCGAGCGGTCCTGGTACATAGGCGGACTCCCCATCCCGAGCAAGTTATCGCGTGATTGATGGCGGGAGGAGTTCTGGTATTGGTCGCTCATGCCGCCCATGGACATGAGCCGGGATTGCTGATCGGCGTTGGGGTTGTCGGTGTAGCGGTTCGTGTTCGGGTTGGTCATGTTGGTATAACCCGTCATGCCCGTTTGCCTGAAAGGCGCCGGAGATTGCGGGGGGCGGTACATTTGGCTTCCAGGCATGCCGGTGAGGATGGTAGAAGCGGGTTTGACGGACGAGTAAACGGAGTGGATATCGTCCATCTCGTACCCGCCGTTCTCGTAGTAACCCGGCGCTTCCTTCTCGAGCGGCAGACCCCTGCGGCCGGGAAGGTTGTTGGACCCGGCGTAGTCGTCCCAGCGCTGGAGCGGGATGCTTCGCGGATCATAGCCTTCGTCTTCGGTTGCGACGACCTTCTTGTCACCGCGCTCGCCGATGACGACTCGGGTGTTTCCCCAAGAGAAATCGTCCTGCTTCCAGAAGGAGTAGACCGGTAGGACGATCGACCAGATAGGGTACGCAAGGATGTAAATGATCATCCATCCAATATGCTGCCACTGCCTCTTGACGATGAAGATAACAGCTTGCAGACCATACACAGCGGACAACAAGATAATCGAGATGAGCGGGAACTGCCCGGTCCCGGACGCCACCCTGTAAATCAGGTAGACCAGATACCCACAAGTCGCCGGCAGGATGATGGTGCCGAAGAGATCGACGAAGACGACAAAGCGCATACTAAAGCAGCAGAAGCCGCAAAGATCCTTCAACCACACCAACTCGGCCAGATTGTGGATGGTGGAGTTGATCCAGCGACGGCGCTGGGACAGCAGGATGCTCCACTCGGCGGGAGCCTCGGTGAGGGCGTACGCATCGGGGAGGAACTTGTACGACATCTGCGGGAAGTGCTTCGTCATGAGCGTCGTGAGGTAGCGGTCCTCGCCGAGCGAGAGCAGGTTCTTCTTGTGCAGCGTGTCGACGTCGTTGTCCGCGTAATCGTGGATCAGCTTGTCGGAGATGATAAGTGGCTTGCCCTTGTCGGCGGTTCGGAGGCGGTACATGCAGAAACTGTTGGCGTCGTTAGCACAGTCGTCTTCCACATTCATGGCGGGAAGGATAACTCACCATCCAGGCAAACAAGTTACGCTGCCAAACAAACTCTCGAACGCCTTCGACAAGTGATGCGAAATGTAGTACTCATACACCTGGATCATCGTCCACCAACTGCCCTCCTCATTCTCCAAGCTCGTCTCACCACAGATTCCCGCAATCTTGCCATCGTTGGCGCAAGACGCCACGAGCCGGTTGAGCGAGTCCTCCTTGACCTTGGTATCAGCATCGACCATAAAGAGATACTCATACAGCTCCGGGTCAACACCAATGATATTGTTGATCTGGTGGAAGATCTCGAGTTCGAGCGGATTCATGGGGGCGCGGTGATGGACCCGGTTCAAGAACGACATGAGCAAGATCTGCGAATCGCGCTTGCCGCGGTTACCGGGCTTCGACTTGTTCTGTTCCGACTGCTTGCCGACCTTGACCACGACGATGTAGGGGACCACGTTGCCTTCGTATTCATAGAGGCCAGAGTAGACTTTGCCGTAGTTGAGCTGCTCGCTGCCGTTGCCGACGGACTTGAACGGGAGCGCAGGTGGGTCGATCTTGGGGTCCACGCCGAGGACGTCGAGCACAATCTTCGGGGTAGGGCGGTCGTTGCCGCCTCCGACGATCATGCCGTCGCATATTACGCAGATCAGCTTGCGCTTGTTGTCGTAGGCGAGCGCGGTGAGGGAGTCCAAGCCCTTGCGGAGCGATTCTTCACCTTCTGTGTAAGCTGGGACCTGGCAGATGACAAATTTGTCCTGTTGCGCAGGTCTCTTCTTGGAACCCAGTTGTAAGGCTGCAAGGAACTTGACACCAATGACCGTGCAGATGACGATGGTGAAGGCCAGCAGGATGTAGTTGTTCACCTGGCAGCGCGCGGTGTCGCGAAAATCCGTCTTGCCAATATAGAACATATTGTTCAGACACCCGAGGCTATTGATCTTGGTAGTCGAGTTGAGACCCTCTTCCCAAAGCTTTGTGATATCCTTGCCGGGATTCGACTGAATCAGATCCGTCACGTCCGCGCCGAAGAAGTTGTACGCGGGGAGGTTGGCCATCAAGTCGAGGGTATGGAAGTAGTCGGTCATATCATAGACCTTCTTGTCGAGGATGAACCACATGTGCTGCGCATCCTGACCTTCTTTGTGGATCGTGCCCGTTGAGGTGACCAAATCGCCCTTCCAATAGTCCTTCATGGCGGGCAAAAAGGTTTCTGTGTACCAGTAGTCGTTCGCGAGCTTCGACGTTGGATCCGGCTGTGCCCATGCGCCGGATGCATGCAAAGCTTCCGGGTACAAAAGAGTCTTGTTGGTCTGCAAAGCCATAGTCTTGGAGTCGACAAGGCCTGGGCAAGCCAGCCAAAGCGGCGGAACGATGTAGTCATCCATAACGGCGCCTGCGAACGGCAACATGTTCTGTGATGTCGTTGCAATGACGCCATCCGAATGCTGGAGCCTCCAGAAGTTTGTCAAGTCGTAGACACCGCCACGGAAAGAAACCCAATAGTCGGTCTCGCCTTGATGATAGCTGACTTCCTTTTCGTTCCAGACTTTGTCCCAGCCCGGACAGATGAGATTGCCAAATTCGACGATGTAGAACACGATCGTGCCGTTGATGAGGAGGATGATGAGCACGAGCGTCACCTTCTCTCGCCAAGCAAGTCTGACATCCGGTCGCTTCATTCGTCCCACGTGCTTGAGGAGGAACGATGGCATCCAAAATGTGACGAGCCAAGCTACAGCAACCCACACCCGGCGCCCGGTACTGGTCTTCACAACCTCGATCTCCTTGCCTTCCGCAAGCTCTGGGTCGATCTCGCCTTCGTACGACACATCAGCGTACTTGTTGTCACCTCTGCGACCAAGACCGTAGTCGCCGCCCTTCACGGTAGCCATGGTGGGTGCAGCAGTGTGCGCGATGGACTTGGCGCCGAACTGGCTCGGTGCCATCTGGCTAGCGCGCCCAGAAGCGAGATTGTCGCGAGAGCCATTCTCTTCGTACTGTTGCGAGAAGAACGGATTGCTCATAGCATCGCTCTGGTGAGAGTAGCCAGTCTCCAATCCACCAGCTCCGATCATACCGCCAAGCATGCCGCCTGCTGAGTCGTCCATCGGCTTCATGTCGAGCATGCTCTCAGCTTCCCACCAGGCCGCTTCGCGCAGCCAGATCCGTTCGCGGCCGACGATGACTTCGCCATTACTCCAGCCGCGCTCCATGATCCAGGCTTCGACGCCTTCGCGACCTGCGTGGCAGCCCAAACGGCTATATCGGTCAACAAACTCATCAATATCGAAGTCTGCGGTCAGATCCAGCTGCTTGTTGCGGTAGTTCGCCCACTCCGGTAGCCGCCACGCACGGATCTGGCTCGAGACGGATCCAGCAGACCAAGGCATGCTCTGCTGCGCTAAAGTCGCTGGCGAGTCATCGGTAGGGTGTAAGCAGAGATGGAACCAGACTCTGCTGCTCTCCATTGTGTTTCTGAGATTGAACCTGCCAGTCTTGCCCAGATTAATACCCTGCCCTGAGACTGGGTAGAGTATCCGCTTGATGAAGCTGTCCGACTCGGCTTCCTCACCGATCTTCTCAAGCGCCGTCTGCCGTCGATCGAGCGCAAGCTCCCGCTCTCTCGCTGCTGGTCCGTTGTTCTCATTGAGATCTGCCGCATTTTGTGCGAAAGTCTCCTTCATCTCGCGAAGAACCGATGATCCAGGTGGCACATACTGCACCCCATCTTCCTTCATCTCTGCGTTGATACCAGTAGAATCATCGAAAATCGTCTTCAGGGTCACAGCCTTGCCCAAGACCGGGCTGGGCACCTCAACGACTGTGATGCTGGCGCAAACAGCGTCCTCTTGGGTGCTGGGTGGCGTGTTGATGCCGGCATCGCTACTGCTTGAGCCAATCGCCTGTCCAGTCCGCATTTCCGTCCTGATGCCGTCGTTGATCTTCACGATCATCCAATCCACCAAAGCTTCGTAGATGGCCGCAATAAGGATCTCGCGCTCTTCTGTGACACACTTCTTGAGCAGAACATCCGGCTCGATATCCAGCAGACTGCCAACTTCCTCGCACGTCTCTCCCAGCTCTTCTTGATCGACCAGATAGCCCACAGCGTCTCCGAGTCTGAGGATGGCGGCTACTGTGGTAAGGAGGTTTCGGAAGTCTGCACCCTTGATACCGAGTATCTTCAGAGACTCTCGCCAGTCCTCTGCATTCGCCGCATCGTCGCCGGTCGGTAGGTAGGAGGGAGAAGTGTATGTCTCGCTCTTCCGAAGCAGGCCATACTGATTGGGTGTCTTGAGGCCGAGAGCCTCTCGCTCCTTGTTGGTGGAGCTGGTGAGGAGGTAGTAGAAGACGTCGAATGCCCGATGGCCGTGCTCCGCTGGAACGTTGAGGAGCCCCTTGTGAGTATCAATGCCAGATGTAGACAGGCTGAGAGAAGCACCCTGGATCTCGCCTTCCAGGGAAAGGGTGAATATGGCCGCAAGCGCCGAGTAGCATGGCGCTGAAGGGTTCGATGGTGTCACACAGTGCAGGAATGGCCGCAGAGCATTAACGGCTGTGTAGAAGGAGTGCGGGATTGATAGCGGTAGCGCAGCAGCGAAAGGCTGGAGCAGGCTCGGTGTCGAATGATGGAGTGATCCAAGCACAATGCAGCCATCCTCTGCTCGCCTACGTGCATGTTCCCAAGCCTTCCTCGCCAGCTCTTCATCAATTACATTGCCACTCGCCCATGTGTTGACCACCAAGCTCGCACTCGACTCCAGAGGGTATGGTTGCCCATTGGCGAAGCACGTGTTGAGTTGTGCTAGCAGAGATGTGGTCGAGACCTGGTGTGACACAGTCTGCATTGTGTTGGTCCGGTGGCCGCCAGCGCCAGACTGGCTCGAATAGGACGAGTAGCGGTTCGCCATATTGACGGGCCGTCTCTATGCTCTCGACTGCCCTTGTAGGGCGATTATGTGTGTGTGAACCAGTTGGTGGTGGTCGATGCAGATGGCGCCGTGTTTCTCCTGGAAATGTTTGCCCTGTTTCGAGGGGCGAAGTCCAGTAGCCGCTGCGAAACCTGAGGTGCAATTCAATCCAAGCGAGTGTATTTGCAAGAGCGATTGTGATGGAAACGCAAGACCTCGCAAGGCACCCCAACAACAAGCAAGATGTGTGGGCAATGGAAGGCGTGGTGAGGTCGATCTGTGAGACGGGATGTTGTCGAGGAGAAGTTGCTGGTGCAGGGATCAATGCACGGTAGCGTAAAGCCTCTTTTTGGGGTTGCCGTGAACACCAGCAACACGTCCAGCAACCGCTTCCAAATCCTATCTAGATTGCTTTAATCGATATGGCGGACGGCATCAATCGATCGGCTACGAGGTGACAACTACACGATCCATCTACCATCATTGAACAACAATTGTTGTATTTCTTGTCTCATCCTCGGGGCCGTGGCAAATGTGGGCCATGCCGTGAGCTGTGCAGTACGAACACTCAGGGTGGCGTCTATTTCTAGAGCTCAACACACTTCCTCTTGCATGCATCGAGAGCTTCTTTGCCCTCCCGTTTTCGTCGTAGATGACGCGGCGACTGAGGGCTGGTGTCTTCTTACTGTACTGTTACTCCATTTCGGTGTCGATCCGTTCATGCAAGTACTCCGTGGAGTTGGTCTGTAACTCCGCCGATGTGTGATGTGAGGACCGTTGACTTGGAAATCAAGATACCCCATAATCTGGATCGGGACAGCACAGAACGCCCCCGAAGATCGTACCTAGTTGGAGGTGCTGTCCTGCTGTGCCTCTGAACACGGCTTCCCACGTGTGGGTTGTGGGTTGAGTACACGAGGTCATTGTCACTATTCTAGACTCGATCGTAGCAACAGAAGACCTATACCTACCATTAGGGATGTGATCTTACGTGACCAACCGTTATAGGGCAAAGACATCGAATCCCAAATTGGAATAGAACGTTTATGCAGAGAGGCGTTGCTGTTAGACTTGAGGCTAGCTGGGGTGGTGCCGCTCTAGTCTCCAGGAGACGGGGTTGAGGATGTTTTCGTGGCTGTTCCATTGCTGTGGTCACTGCTCTCTCTCTCTCTCTGTGTCTGTCTGCCTTCCAACACCGTCAATCGTTCTCGTTCCACGTGTGGAGTGGATTGACTCTCGTTATCGTCTGCTTCGAGTGATTCTTGCTTGAAAACGCTCGCTTACCGAATCTCCGACCATCTGATCTTACACCCTTGGCAACGACGCAGGAGGGAGGCACGTTTTGACGACTCTTCTACCAACTTCACGGCCATACCATCGATACTTGACCGCAAAGAATATACCGACATCTCGACCAGCCACTCGTGGCCTTCATCTGGTGCTGTAGACACCTCACACGAAGCGGCCGCGAGGCCATATAATCTAATTCAACATGGCGGCCACGCAGCCTTCTCTCCCTTCGCTGCCGGCGCACCAGCAGTCCGATACAAATCTCACCGCACACATCGCCAGCAGGTATCATGTACAGAACCCTGTGAGCTATCTTGGCTCCAGTGCACTCGTCTCGGTCAACACATATACCTCCTCGGCCAAGGGGCCCAACGGCGGGAAAGATGGCTCAGCGATGGGTGCGGCGGAAGAATTGGCCAGCAGAGCACTTCTCCGGCTCGGACACAGGCAGGAAAATCAGGCGGTGATGTTCCTGTAAGTTCTACATGCGCTGAAGCTGGGAGTGGAGGCAATGGTGGCAACGTCACTTTTCCTGAACTATAAGCTAACAGAGATGCAGCGGCGAGACAGGCGCTGGAAAGACTACCATTCGATCACACCTCCTGTCCGCCCTCCTCTCGTTCTCATCGACGCCACTGTCGAAGAAATTGTCGTTCGCCGCTTTCGTCTTCGATGCCCTTACCACCACCAAAACCGCCACAACCCCAACAGCATCGAAAGCTGGTCTCTTCTTCGAATTGCAGTATGACACCGCATCATCTCTACACCCTACGCTCATTGGTGGCAAAGTCCTGGATCACAGACTCGAGAGGAGTAGAGTAGCGTGTGTTCCATCCGGCGAGAGAAACTTCCACGTCCTCTACTACCTCCTGGCCGGCACATCACCAGCGGAGAAAGAGCATCTTGGTCTAGAGTTACCGGGCACTAATCTGTCGTCTGGCGGCCATGGACACAGAGGTTCAACTGCTGGCACGCAGAAGCGATGGCGGTATCTCGGCCACCCTTCACAACTCAGAGTTGGCGTAAACGACGCGGAGGGCTTCCAGCATTTCAAGACGGCGTTACGGAAGCTGGAGTTCCCCCGAGAAGAGATCGCACATATGTGTGAGGTTCTTGCTGCTATCCTACACATTGGCCAGCTGGAGTTCCACACAACACAGTCTACCACACCAGCAGCAGATGACAGCGGTGGGTATGGTGCGGAAGGCGGTGAAGATATCACGACTGTGAAGAACAAGGATGTTCTGGCCAGTATTGCAGCCTTCCTCGGTGTTCCGGAGAAAGATTTTGAGACGTCGATGGGATACAAGACGATGACACTTCATCGCGAGCGAGTTACGGTCATGCTCGACCCGAAAGGAGCTAGGGAGAACGCAGACGAGCTTGCACGAACACTCTACTCGCTCCTTGTTGCCTACATCATGGAGAAGATCAACCAGAGGGTGTGCGCGGATGAAGAGAACGTCAAGAACACCATCTCAATCGTGGACTTCCCTGGCTTCGCACTGGAAAGGTCTACCAACAGCACACTCGACCAGGTTCTGAACAACGCGGCAACAGAGTCTTTCTACAACTTCTGCCTGCAGTCCTTCTTCGAGCGCAAGGCTGATCTTCTGGAGTCTGAGGAAGTGCAGGTGCCAGCTACGAGTTACTTCGACAACAGCGATGCGGTCAAGGGACTGCTCAAGCCCGGCAATGGCCTTCTCAGCATCCTCGACGACCAGATGAGGAGGGGCAAGACGGACATGCAATTGCTCGAGTCTCTCCGCAAGCGTTTCGAGAACAAGAATACCGCCATTGAAGTGGCTTCCGCAAGTGTTGTGTTACCTGGAAACAACTTCGCAACCACAAACACCAATGCAACATTCACGGTCAAGCATTTCGCTGGTGAAGTTGACTATCCCGTCGATGGCCTCATCGAAGCAAATGGCGAAGTCATTAGTGGTGACCTTATGAATTTGGTGGGCCAATCGCACAGCAGCTTTGTGCAGGACCTGTTCGGCCAGGAGGCTCTACACAAGATCACACATCCCAAAGACAGGACTGCAATCACGCAGGCTTCAGTGGCTTCTAAGCCGTCCCGTATGCCCAGTATGGCAAAGAGGGGAGCCGCCAGAAAGGCTAAGCAGGCCGCACAGCAGATCGATGAGGACCAGAGTAGTGAGGATGGCACCCGAAACGTCTCTGCTCGCGGTGGCCGTGCGAACAACGATCCCCAGCAGGGCGCTGCGGCTCAATTCCTATCATCTCTTGACAACATCAACAAGTCGCTCACTGCACCGAATACCAACTCCTACTTCGTCTTCTGCCTGAAGCCGAACGACCGCAGGATTGCAAATCAGTTCGACAGCAAATGTGTCCGTACACAAATTCAGACGCTCGGCATAGCAGAGATCAGCCAACGGCTGAAGAACGCTGACCTTAGCATCTTCATGCCGTTCAGCGAGTTCCTCGGGGCCGCTGAGGGCGAGGTCTCTGTTATCGGTAGCGACAAGGAGAAGTCTGAGATGATTATCGATGAGAAGAGCTGGCCCAACAGCGAGGCGAGAGTCGGTAGCACCGGCGTCTTCCTGAGCGAGCGGTGCTGGCGACAAGTCGCTGGTGTTGGCGATCTCAGCGATATGCCCGCTCCGTATACCGACGAGCCATACCACGACAACGGGATGCTTACGCCGCACGATGCCAAGCGTGGGTTCGGCGATGCAAAGGTTCAAATGCTCGATACGCCTGGAAACGGCCAATACTTCGACGACAAAGCCGCCGGCTACTTCGGCAGCCGTGATCTGGATGCGAAAAGCGAAGCCGGCGCTTCAGCGTTCAGGGAGGGCGACATGTTCCGGAATCTGGACACTCGCTCACAGATGGCGGAGAAAGGCAACGATATCAAGGTTGCCGAAGTCGAAGAGCGTCCGATGACTGGCGAGCGGAAGCGATGGCTGGTCATTGTCTACTTCATGACATGGATGCTTCCGGATTTCGTCATCAGGATCGTTGGGCGCATGAAGCGAAAGGACATTCGCATGGCATGGAGAGAGAAGCTGGCTATCAACATGATCATCTGGTTCTCCTGTCTGTTTGTGGTGTTCTTTATGGTCGGCATGCCACGCCTCGTCTGTCCTACGCAACACGTCTACAGCCCATCTGAGTTGACATCTTACGACGGCAAAAATGGCGCCACTGCATACACGGCTGTTCGTGGTGTGGTCATCGACTTGAGCAAGTTCGCGCCTGTCCATTACCCACCAATCGTCTCCGAGGAAAGCATTCTGAAGTACGCTGGCATTGATTCGACGAATCTCTTCCCCGTCCAGGTCTCCGCGGTCTGCCAGGGCACAACAGAGGGAGGCATCTCCTCTGCTGTACAGCTCAACTACCAGACCAACAATTACTCCAACACACCACTCATAGCGTCCAGCAGCACTGACAAAAACGCTCAATACCACGATTTTCGGTGGGCAACGAACGACTCCCGTCCAGCGTGGCTCACTGAGCAGTTGATCATGTTGAAGGGCAACTACTACAAAGGTCACGTTGGCTACTCACCTGGATACTTGAAGACTCTGTCTGGCAAGGACCAGTCAATCGCATACATGTACGGCAGAGTCTACGACCTGACCGCCTACATTGCCGGCGGTCGTCCTCCGCAGTACCCACCGGGCGCCGACATTCCCAAACAACAGCCCAACAGCAACTTCATGGACGCGAACGTTGTCTCACTCTTCCAAGGACGCGCCGGACAGGACGTCACCAAGTACTGGGAAGCGCTCGAGCTCAGCCCTTTCCTGCGTGGCAGCATGCAAACTTGTCTCGACAACCTCTTCTACGTCGGCGACCTCGACACCCGAAACAGCCCCCAGTGTCTGTTCGCGAAGTATATCCTACTCGCGATCTCGATTCTGCTGGTCACGGTCATCGGTGTCAAGTTCTTAGCCGCGCTCCAGTTCGGTGGGAAGAACATGCCCGAGAACCTCGACAAGTTCGTCATCGCCACTGTGCCCGCGTACACGGAGGACGAGGAGTCGCTACGTCGTGCTATCGATTCTGCTGCGCGCATGCGGTATGATGATAAGCGCAAACTGCTGTTCATCATCTGTGACGGTATGATTATTGGTCAGGGCAACGATAGGCCGACGCCGCGTATTGTGCTGGATATTCTTGGTGTGCCTGAGACTGTGGATCCGGAACCGTTGAGCTTTGAGTCGCTAGGTGAGGGACAGAAGCAGCACAACATGGGTAAGGTTTATTCTGGTTTGTATGAGGTGCAGGGGCATATTGTTCCGTTCATTGTGGTTGTTAAGGTTGGGAAGCCTTCTGAGGTGTCGAGGTGAGTACCAAACAGCTTGATGGGGTGGTTGAAGGTATGCTGATGATGGACAGACCTGGCAACCGTGGCAAACGTGACTCGCAGATGATTCTCATGCGCTTCCTCAATCGCGTACACTACAACATGGCCATGACACCTTTGGAGCTCGAACTGCACCACCAGATCCGGAATGTGATAGGCGTCAATCCCACCTTCTACGAATTCTTGCTACAAATCGACGCCGACACTGTCGTGGCTCCGGACTCCGCTACTCGCATGGTTGCCGCTTTCTTGCACGACACCAAACTCATCGCAGTGTGCGGCGAAACCGCGCTCTCCAACGCCAAAGCCTCAATGGTCACCATGATGCAGGTCTACGAATACTACATCTCGCACAACCTCACCAAGGCCTTCGAATCCCTCTTCGGCTCCGTCACCTGTCTCCCCGGATGTTTCAGTATGTACCGCATCCGCGCCGCTGAATCCGGGAAACCGCTCTTCGTGTCCAGGGAGATCGTCGAGGACTATAGCCAAGTCCGTGTCGATACCTTGCACGCGAAGAATCTGCTGCATCTAGGAGAAGATCGTTTCCTCACCACCTTACTCCTCAAGCACCACTCCAAGTACAAGACGAAGTACATCATGCGCGCTCACGCCTGGACTATCGCTCCAGACAGCTGGGCAGTGTTTATGTCGCAACGTCGCCGCTGGATCAACAGTACCGTGCACAACCTCATCGAGCTCATCCCGCTCCAACAGCTCTGCGGTTTCTGCTGCTTCTCCATGAGATTCGTGGTGTTCCTCGATTTGCTGTCCACGGTCGTGCAGCCGGTGATTGTGGCGTATATCATCTACCTCATCATCGTCGTCATCCAGAACCCCGACACGGTCCCCGTCACCGCCTTCATCCTCCTCGGAGCTATATACGGTTTGCAAGGCATTATCTTCATCGTCCGCCGGAAATGGGAGATGATCGGGTGGATGCTGATCTACGTCCTCGCGACGCCGATTTTCGCCTTCTGCCTCCCGCTGTACTCCTTTTGGTGCATGGACGACTTCTCGTGGGGTAACACGCGCATGGTCACGGGCGAGACGGGCAAACAGGTCATCGTGTCCGACGAAGGCAAATTCGACCCCGACTCCATCCCCAAGAAGAAGTGGGAGGAGTACCAGGCCGAGCTCTGGGACGCGCAGACCCAACGCGACGATGCGCGGAGCGAGATGAGCGGGATCAGCTACGGCACCCGGTCCTGGCACCCGGCGGCGAGCGAGTACGGCTACCCGCCTAGCAGGCCGATGAGCCAGCTCAATTTGCCTTATAATGGGAGCCACATGTCCCTCATGACGTCTGAGAATGGCGGGCAAGGTAACGGTATGTTGCCGCGCACGTATTCGAGCGGCGATATGCAAGGGATGGACATGAGCGATATGCCGTCTGATGACGCGATCTTGGCGGAGATCAGGGAGATCTTGCGGACCGCGGATTTGATGACGGTGACGAAGAAGAGTATTAAGGCGGAGTTGGAGAGGAGGTTTGGGGTGGTGATGGATGGGAAGAGGCAGTATATTGGGTCTGCGACGGAGGCGATTTTGAGTGGGCAGTTGTAATGGCTGGGCTGGTTGAGAGAACGGGGAGTTGAGTTGGCATAGATGATCGGTGTTTTTGGCTATGGGGAGTGGTGGGAGGCGTAATGGGGACCGGGGGAGAAGCAAACTATCGTATCATGCTGTACAGAGAGTACTATTGTTAATCGCAACATATGAATGCCCTTACTTCTTGCGTTCAGCTTCGATAAATTGGCGACGCCGCGTTGGGCTTAGCGCCGTGTCATGTTCGCGTTGGGAAGGAGCTTCCACCTCGTACCGACGACAACAAGATGGGCTTCATGTTATGATGATCCCACAATGGAAGACCCATTCGCCCATGGCTTCCCCTTCGAGTTGAGCGATATCTGGCGACAGTCGGCCTTACAGCCGGATGAAACTACTCACCCAGCTTTCCAGCTCCCGGATCTACAGACTCTCGAGTTTCACGATGCCGACGTATTCTCGAAGGATATATTCGATCTTCCCGACCTCCCGGATGCACACAACATCGCCGATCAGGAGCGCGATAATGCCAACGAAGTGCTATCGGACTCGATAGCGCCGTTGCCCCCGAGCGAAGCAGCAGTGCCCGAGCCCTTCGATATCTGGGCCTTCGAGCATGGCTTCGAAGAGGCGCCCAAGCCACCTCAAGTCTTCTCCTGGGAGGCTTTCGAGAAGAAGGCCGTGATTGCAGCAAGTCGGGTGGGCTACCTATCCGAAGCTGGACCTCGTGCTTTCGATGCGGCCCTGAGCCGACTTGAAATTGGACCCGGCCAGAAAGGAGTCTTACCGCAAGATGTCATGCTTCGCGCGCTCTGCAATCTTGCGCTTGGTCGATCTTCCGTCTTCTTCACGTGGGATGAAGTGAAGAAGTCTTTCGTTGCCAGCTTGCCGGATGTGCCCATATCAGGGCTCAGCCAGCAGATCTCGTCGAGTCTGGTTGCTAGGTTGGTAACGTTTGGCTCGATGTATCGTACTCTGGGAGAGTTTGCTGCTTTGAGCAGATACGCGACCTCATCCGCAACTGCGCTTATTGCGTTGAAAGGTTGCTTTGCTGATGTACTTGGTGCTGTTGAGGAATATTTGGTGAGGTCGACCGGCGAGTGTCGCTCGATCTTGCAGTTGCAGACTCTGATTGAACAGCCATACCACTTGCTGTCCATTTTGCTAAGGCTGAAGGATGCTGTGGACGGGAAGAGAGGTGATGGAGAAGTCATCTCCGCTGTTTCGGCCTGTGTTCACGAAGCTGTCGCCGCGGATGGCGCTTCGGCAGAGGTTCTGAGGATCGTGCTTGCTCGAACTTGTGCGCCATGGTTGGGAAGCCTGTGTTCGGAGCTCGGTCTCGAGCCGAAACAGTATGGCATTGATGCTGGCCCCAGCACTGGACGTGAAGCCTCGCAAGACGACTCAAGCGCTCAGATGGAGCAGTCGACGCAGACACGTGATGCAATTCCGTCTTGCGTATCTGACAGCGATCGCGCGTTGATCAAGGCCACAAAGGAGAGTGTCACAGCGCTCCGTCAACACATGCCCGAACACACTCTCGATGCGGATCGATCGAAACCGCACGAAGACCGGGAGGACGACGAAGTCCGCCCAAACCGTGGCGAAATGCTCGCCTGGGACAAAGAGGAGGACCAGCAACGGTTCTTAGCGACTCTTGATGCTCGCATTTCTCGACCGGCGACACTGTTGGAAGAACGCACTGATGGGTTGAAGGCAGTAGTCTCCAAATGCTTCCGGGCGGACGCCACCTACCAAGGGCTGATCGAACTGCTTTCTATCGGGTCAGAAGTAGACCTACTGGATAGTCTACGACCGTCAATTATTGCTCACCAGAAGTTGATGAACGAAAGCCTGCTCCGCCATGCTTTCCATACCTTGAAACTGCGCCATCACCTCGACCTACAGCATCAATACCACCTGCTAGGCAACGGAGACTTCGTAGCTCGCTTCGCAACCGCGCTGTTCAGCACCGACACACAGTCTGCTGAGCGGCAACGCGGTACCATCCCCACCGCAGAAACCATAGGCCTTCGACTAGGTGGCAGAGGAGACCGACGTTGGCCTCCAGCAAGTTCTGAGCTTCGACTCAGTCTGATGGGTGTCTTGACGGAGACCTACACTTCTGGAATAGCCACTCGACAGCAGCATGGCAGAACCAAGGAGCTTCCGGGCGGTCTCAGCTTTTCTATCCGCGAATTACCTGACGCCGAGATCGAGAGAGTGATGGATGCAGAGTCGATATATGCGCTGGACTTTCTTCGGCTGCAGTATACTCCGCCTTCGTGTCTGGACTCGATTCTCAGTCATGAAGCTATGCAAGTGTACGATAGTATATTCCGGCTCCTTTTGCGGCTGCTGCGGGTGCTCTATGTGACGACGAAGCTACGCGAGAATCTCGTCGTGGGTATGAGCTCTCGACATCGAAGACAGACTGGGTCCAATGGTACGAGCGTTGGATTCGTGTACGAAGCACATCACGTCATGTTGGTGCTGATGTCACACACAATGGACGTCGGCATCGGGACACCTTGGCAAGCTTTCATGCGATCTCTGGACGATGTCGAGAAGATCATAACCTCGGAAGGCAGTCAACGATCCGCGGTGGTCGGCCTCGACGACATTCGGCAGCTACACGAGCAGTGCCTCGAACGGATACGAAGCAGGCTATTTTTAAGACGAAAGCAGGAGAAGCTTCGCACGGCGGTAGAAGCCGTGTTGGCAAGTATACTGGCCTGTGCCTCTGTGTATCAGAAGGCGGATATAACCGGCGGCGAGATCGATACCAGATCGTTCAGAAAGTCACTGACGGAACTGCATGGCATCCTCCGCGACACGGTCGAGAAACCTCCAAAGGGCACCAGCGTCACTGACGCCGACGAGGATGATGCTGAGGCGATGAAGATCCTAACGATGAGACTACGATATGAGCATACCCTTACCTGAACAGAGACATATCATCCTCAATCAAGTTCCAAAGTATCCTTCCCCCCTCCCCCCTTCCCCACCGGCCTCACCCAATCAATCCCAAATACCTCGACATCCGCATGCGCCTCCAACGCCTTATTCAGCCCCTCCCTCTGCAAACAATTCTCAAACCTAAACGCCGCAGCACACTCCTCCAATTCCTCCATACTCATCCCCCGAAACTGCTCCGCAAACTCGTCGCTCAAACACTTCGACACCCACAACTGATTCACAATCCTGGTAACCTGCCTCTCCGTCACCCAAGGCGTGGGATACTGCTCCTTACTCGTCGGCGCGTTGCGGTCGATCCACTCAACTAGCGAATCTATGAGCCCCTCGACCTCTGCGCTGGGATACCGACCCCAAGCATCGAGTTGGAGTTTGCGCTTCTTTTCTACGAAGGAAGCGATGGTCTTCATGTACTTGCTCTCTGGGTCCAGGTGTAGCATCCCCTGCACTCCAATGTCTTTGTACAGCCAAATGGACCAATGGATCTTATACTTATCGTAAATCGCCAGCTGCGCTTCTAGACACGCGTAGCGCGCAGCGTTTACCTCCTCGTGGTCAGCGTCGAGGAGAGGGTTAGCGTACACGGGGCCGAATTCGCCATTCCAGATTGGAGTGGAGTGTTGGTTCATGAAGTCGGCTTTACGGAGGAATTGGCGCTCGAGTTTGGATTTCTGGTCGGAGGAGCCGGTGAAGGTGTCGCCTTTGGGGAAGCCCATCATAGTGTAGTCGTGGAGGGCGTAGACGCAGTTTGGGAGGACGTGGTCGAAGAACTTCCACTCCATGGAGACGTGTTGCTGTCGAGCCACAAGATGTGGTCGGGGTCGACTTCGCGGATCGATTTCTCGATGCGGTCGTAGTAGGCTGGGAGACGGTGGTGGAGGGGGTCGCAGGGTTCGTTGATAGGGTTGTAGCCGGCGACCCAGGGGTTGGATTTGTAGCGTTTTGGCGAGTTCCTGCCAGAGCCAGATTACACGGTCTTGGAAATCCTTGTGGTCCCAGAAGGCGGCGTGGTTGGTCGTGTTGTCGGAGTGCCAGTCGGGGTTCTGTCCGCCGGGTAGGGCGTGCAGGTCGAGGGTGGTGTAGATGTTGTGTTTGGCGCAGAGGTCGACGACGCGGTCGACGTGCTTGAAGCAGTTGGGTTTGAGGACGCGGGGGTCCATGTCGTCTTCGAAGTGGCGGTAATTCATGGGGAGGCGGAGGTAGTTGAGGCCTTTGGAGGCGAAGAACTCGGCGTCGGCGTCTGTGAAGAAGTTTTCGAGGAATTTGTCGAAGAAGTGGTCGCATTTGTCTTTGCAGAGGACGGAGAGCATTGAGGCGCGGTGTTCGGATTCGTGGCCTGGGTATCCGGTGATGAAGCTAAGGAGTGCTTGGGGTCAGTCCTGTTGCTGTACGGGGTGTCGGTTGGTGCGGCCATACTTCTCCATGTTCATCCTGTCGACAGTTAGCTGAAGGTTCTGCACTCCATACAGGGGGCCACTTACCATCCTCCCAACGCTGAACCACGCAGTATGATAGGCTTGCCATCGTTGCCAACGACCTTGTCGCCTTCGACTTTGAGTATTCCTGTCGACAAGTTGCCTTTTGCTCGATAGATTGTATACGAAAGGGATATGATCAATAGGAGAGAGAAAAGAATCTTATGTATACTTAACACACCAGCGACACCGGCAGATAATTCTTCTGTCTGCCGATGCTTCCTCCATCGCTGGCTCCACTGGATTCGTACAGTTTGGTGTTGGAGTAACTCCGTACCAGGCAGTTGATAGCATTTAGCCTGAACTCGAGTCAAGACTGTACAGCATGTGATTGCGTCTTGTCTCGCGCCTGTACACCAGAAGTCGTCGATATGCCATGTTCATTATTGCGTCCTCTACGACCACAACTATCAGTGGGATAGCACGAAAGATAGTGACTGAAGGTAAGAAGGAAGGAGGTTGCAACAGGCTCAAGAAGAGTCCCACGCGCTTTCCGTCGGCGCCTCAGACGTCAGCGTTGGGTTTGCCTTCCATGTTCCTTCAATGTTGATCTTGATCTGTACCTGAACTCTACGGTAACTCTAACGACTGCTTTCTGGAAGTGCTCCTGAGTACCTGAAGAACGTGGTCCATCCTCCTAGTCAAGCTCGAGTATAGTATGCATTGCGCAGAGCGATGAGTCGCCTTCCGCCAGACTCGTACACCAGCCGTCGCCTCGAGCACGCTACCCCCGAGCACATCCACCTCACCACTCGCCGCGCCTTCATCGGGCCTATACCAGAGGGATGGCTCAACAGCCACCGCAAGCAATGGTACCGCTACTACGTCCAGCAGGGCGGCAAGCGAGCGCCGACTTTCACGGCAGCACAGAGCGTAGCAGCAGACGATGACACGACACAAGAAGCCGACAGACCTCTGGCTGAGCAGGTGCCGCGGCCTTCGAGCCAGAGTGCCGAGACACAGCAGACACAGCAGACACAGACGGGGACCGGGATGGCAACAACTAGCACCACCAGCTTGCTACGGAGTCAACGAAACAGCGCCATCAGTGCAGTGAGCGATCGCGCCGTCTACTCACCCACTGAGCAGAATGGATCTGCTACGGAGGGACACGCGACCATCGATTCCGTACAGCAAGACGGTGGCATGCAACAGCGGCCGAGTGATCTCCTCAACCCAACCAGAGTCGCAAGCAACATGAAGCTGCAGGCGCCCAAGGTGCGGTTCAGCGAGGCCACGAAACTGCAATTCAGAAGTCGAGCTCAGCGAATTGCGGCAATGGGCAACTTTAAGATGAGCAAGATCAAGCCCGGCGAGCTGATGAAAATGGATAAGATGCTCGTGCGGATCGACATCACTCAGCAGACGATCCGAGAGGACTACGATGAGAGGGTCAGTCGCGGAGTGGAGACAAAGTCACTCGACAAGTGGAGAGAGTTCATGGTCGTTTGTCGGAAGCATGAGCAGGGCGCTGTGCTGCAGCTATACCAGACGCGTGTGATTGCGGCCATGGCGGACAAGACGAAGAAGAAGCCAAAAGCTGAGATCATTTTGAGCCAGCATAAAGCCAAGGTCAACATGTTCTCGAGTCTCGATAAGACGCTGTGTATCTGGACGCAGGAGAAGAACAGGACTTACATCTACTACCTACGACCTCAGTCTGGAGCGGCATCGGTTGAGTGGTATACATTCCTTCGAACGGTGCTTGGTCTGGCACGATCAACCACACTGCAGGTCAATGTGCCGGATCTGAGTGTCAGCCTGCGCCTGGATGATCCTTTCCGAGCACTGGAGTCTTCTGAAGCGCTCAGAGACGCTGCTGCTGGAGACGAGGAAGCCATTGCGAAGGCTGTATCGGACGAGCAAGGAGCCGCGGGTGCCATTGTAGCGCGCTGTCTTGATATGCTCAAGCAGTCACCACAATGGGGCGACGTGGTCAAAGGATGGGCGAAGAACGATCGTATTGGCTTAGCGTGGAAGCGGTACGATCGCCTGGAATGGGTGCATGGTGCAGTGGAGCAGAAGATGTATGGAACCATCGCGATGCAACGAACGCACGATCTGGAACTGCGACCGAAAGATCACTATCCGAGTCAAGCCAAGTCGAAGAAGGGCAATATCGTCGAAGAGCCCGCACCCGTTGAAGGCTTCCTCGTTCGCCTGACAACACAAAAAGGCCACTCGAAGCGAATGGGTAAAATGTTGTTCAAACGGCTCTACTTCACTTCGCAGAATCAGTATCTGGTCTTCCTTCGTCCGGCACGGGCCAAGCCGCCTCCACCTCCTAAGATGAAAGTGAAGAAGGATGGCGATGCGCCATCAAAGCAGCAGCTCATCGACGAAACACCAATCTACTACGATGTCGACCCCTTCCCATTGGACAACGACGGACAAGTAGCGTGGCTCGACACAGAAGGCGTAAAGAGTACATCCGAACTAGCAGCCTACGACAGAGAAGCCTCTATCGAGGCCGCCCGCAACACCGACATGCTCATGGTCTGCGACGGCTTCATTGACATGGGCGACATCGCCCGCGTGCGCAAATTCCACAAAGGCGCCAACCCCCTCGACGACAACCTCGACTCCGGCTCCGACGTCGACTTCGAAGAAGCAACCTCCAACAACAACCGCAACGACGGCAACACGAACCAATTGGACGAATCCCGCACCCTCGAGCTCCTCCTCAACAACGGCCTTGTCATTCGTCTACAAGCTTACAACCAGCAATCCCGCACAGTCTGGATCTCCCGCCTGCGTCAGCTAGTGAAGTACTGGCACCACCGCGCCAAAGAAGACATGGACCTCATCAAATCCGTCCGCGAGCAGAACCTCCACGCTCTTCAGATCGACGAGCGTGCGGAAGCGCAAGTCGGTAGTTTCGCGTACAAGTGGGAGGTCAGCCAGTCCTACGCTTCACCACTCATGTACAACCTCTGCGGCATATCGTATTGCCGACCCATCCACATGAGCGGGCTCTTGTTCCGCAAGCCGAGGCGCCATACCACGTTCACGCGCTGCCACGTCATCCTCTCCGCGGGCCATTTACTCATCTTCCAAGATACACTCCGCAAGCGCGGCTCCGGGCAGAAACTCGTGCACATCCACCACGAGCGGATCGGCAGCGTCGACCTCACAGGCTGCTACCTCTACTCCGGCCTCCTGACCGAGAACGACCTTCTCTACCAAAACCAGACGTTCGACTCCAATGCCCCTGGCCATCACGCTTTACCGCGAATATATCTCGAAGACGGATGGACGAGCACGGATGAAGATGCCATGACGACGTTTGTGCTCTGGCATGCTAAGAGCAAGTCTTGGTTCCGCAGCTCCCACTTTGTGGACGATGTCAAGTCGCGTGAGCGGAGCAAGAGTATTGGGGCTGATGGCGAGGTTGACAGTGGAACGAGGGCGAAGACGAAGACGAAGTTGACGAGGGTCAGTCAGTTGGGGGTTACGGGGCGGAGTGTGGTTTTCAAGGCGAGGAGCAGGGCGGAGAGGGATCGGTGGGTGTTGGGGATTCAGGTGGAGATTGAGCGGTTGGCGGCGCAGGCGCAGAGGGAGGAGGGGGAGGAGGTTAGGTTGGATGAGTAGCGTTGATATCTGGCTTGCGAGCGGCGTTGGCGTTCTGGGTGGCAGTACAAAAGATACCCAGCATTGCCGCTTTATTCATAAGAAGGCAGCATGGGTGTAGCTCTATATTGTATATACTGTACCATACGTAATAACCATCAACCAAACAAAAGATTACATGTACTTGAAGCTTCTCCAAATATTTCTCCTGCAATTCACCCATATGATCGGCCGGACCCTGGTTGCTCAACAACCAATCATACCGCCACTTTTGAGCCGCACAGTCGCACATATCCTTCCTTCGTGCAACGTTCCAGATAGACGCACAGGCACACGGCTGGGGAGATTTGTTCTACATCCCACTTCGCTTATCGTTCGAGTCGTCCGTTTGCGCGCAGATGTCTCATAGATAGCGGAGATGAAACGCAGTGTGAATCAAGGAAGCCGGCGTTTGAGAGGCGCTAGTTTCCATGACGCCGGGATGGACGATTGCATTGGCTTGTGATACAGAGTAGAGGTACGGTCTAGATGAGGTGGGATTAAAGGCACTTCACGTTGTGCACGCCGCTGCGCTCAGGCCTGTTGGTAGGTGTTGTCGTTTTTTGTGCGCGAGTTTCTGCGTTTTGTGAGCGAAGCAGGCGAAGGTTTACGTGGACGTCTGATCTGATCGCTCCTGCCTTGTTTGCTGCTTTCACGTGTTAGGTATCTGCGGCGGGACTGCGGTAAGACATTTGTTTCGAAGGCAGAACCTGAACCTCGCGACTTCTTCGATTGGAGTTGTTGTTTGGGAAGGATCCTCAGGTACGGCAAGAAAGTCCTACTCACGGCCCTATTCCATGCTAACCAGCCGCGTGCCTTCCTAGCAGATCCATTGCGAGGAAACGTAACCTCCCTTGTGGCACACAGGCCTTTACAATTGCTGTTCGGCTTCGGCGACTTCGTCTCTCGATCCTCGCGATTTCTGCGTGTTACCCACCACACGATCGCATCCATTGTTCAGCTACCTCGATCGTGACCATGTCCCCACTATTACTCACGCTGCTGGCCCTCTTCTGCCATGCTCTGGCTATTTCACCCATACACACGAAAGGCTCCAAGCTCTTCACCAGTGACGGCGCGCAGTTCTTCGTCAAAGGTGAGTGCCTGAGAATCTCTCATCACGCCACGTGCTAATCCTGACCAGGCATCGCATACCAACTCATCGAGGACGACCCTCTGGTGGACAACGTGCAATGCCAACTTGACGCTGCGCTCATGAAGACTCTCGGCGCCAACTCCATCCGGGTTTATCACGTAGATCCCACTGCCGACCATGACGGATGCATGTCTACCTTTGCTGATGCCGGTATCTACACCTGGATCGACCTCGACACCTTCAACTCATATATCCTCTGGAACGGCAACCCACCGCAATGGAATCAGACCATGTACGAGGCCTACCAGAAGGTCATGGACACTTTCCAGAAGTACGACAACGTGGCTGGCTTCTTCGTCGGCAACGAGATGCTCACGATCGGGAGCGACAGTGTTGCGGCACCGTTCGTCAAGGCCGCGGCGAGAGACATGAAGGCGTACCGGGACCAGAAAGGCTACCGGAAGATACCTGTTGGCTATAGCGCAGCTGATATCGCTGCACTGCGGCCGAACTTGCAGAACTACCTTGCTTGCGGATCTAACAGCTCCGAGGCTTTGGACTTCTACAGCTTGAACGTAGGTCTATCCACTTCACGCAGTCGATGTCAGTGCTAATGTATGCAGGCTTATGAATGGTGTGGCGAGGCTTCCTACGAAGTTTCTGGCTACAACATGCTGCAGCAAAACGCGACCAGCTACAACATCCCAATCTTCTTCTCGGAGACTGGTTGCAACACACCAGCGCCACGAACCTTTGACGATCAAGCCGCGATTCTCGGCGACGAGATGGCTGACACGTGGTCCGGCGCTATCATCTACGAATGGATCCAGGAGGCCAACAGCTATGGCTTGATCTCTTATGGAGCGCCCCTAGATCCAACAGCCACCGCCGCGAACGCTGTCGGCGGGTTCGTGCGTGCAGGAACACCACTGCCAATCTCACCTGACTTCGAGAACTTGTCGAACCACTGGGCAACATTGAGCCCCACTGGCGTCTCCGAGAATGCATACCAAGCCACCGAAATACCGCCGCCATGTCCAACGTTCACCAGTGGTCTGTGGGAAGTCAATGGTAACGTGCCTTTGCCCACTATCGGTGCCAAAGCTGCGACATACACTTCCGCCCTCACCTCTGCCACGCCAGAGGCGGGAACAGGCACGGCCGCAGGCACGGGTACAGGCACAGCTGCCGCATCTGCTGCGGCGTCGACGACCGCCAGCAGCGCAGCGGTGTCCAGACGAGGAGCTCCTTTGGGAAAATATCCGGATGACAGGATTACGCCTTACCTCAAAGGCTTGTTCCCGAGTCTGAAGAGATGGATCAAGGATCACAGGGAGACTTGGTTCTACATTCGTGGCCTCTTGATCCCAATCGTGCTCGCTGCTATTGTTTTGTAAGACGCAAGACGCCTTGCGATACGGGACGATGCGTGTTTGAAGCAACCATGCTAAACTCGTGGTTGGCAGGTTCTCAGTCTACCTTGGTTTCAAGTATCTTGGCGATCGTGAGTGGTGGAACACCAGAAGAACCAACGTGCATGAGTGCTGGAACATTGTTCTAGCCTACTTGCATGCTATGTGGACTGTGACAGTGGCTAAAGTATGTGGAACTGGAGACGCAATTGAAAGCAGAGCATACAACGTGGGAACTGCATTTTTCGATTGGCTCGACTCGAAGTTGGAGCCGCGAGCGGAGCTTCCTGTACGAAGCGATTAGATACAAAGTCTTTCGAATACACCCTAAGAACAGACAATGCTATCTCAATTGCTCCGAGCATGTGGTCTAGGCAACCGTGTTCGTATCGCCGTTCTTCGCCATCTCCACGCCCACCTTCGTCGCTTCGTCGAGACTCTCCTCCGGCAACCCGAGCTTCTCATTATCATTCTTCTTCCCGAAGTCCTTGGTCACATCGTCGAAGAAGTGTCGGGCATACAGCAGAATCCCAAATCCCACCATTTGACCCTGCTGCATCAAGCTCAAGCCTCTCTTATACCGCTCCTCAACATTTTCATGCTTGATCGTCCAATCTTTCTCACTGTCTCCAGTAGCCCGCAGCACCGACTCAAACATCTCGCGCTGGTTGATGTGGAACGACGACACATACACCGCCGCATTCTTCCAATCACTAAGAGTCGGCTCCTTATCATTCTCATCCTCCGGCAGCACCTTCAACGACAACAACTTCGCCACCGCCCGACCAACCTGCGGCCACGTGGACGTGTAGATCCTGTTCTCGCCCTCATCGTAAAACGTAACCTCCTTCTTCTCGAAATCAAACCCGTACCTCGCGTCCGTACCCGCAAGACTGAACTCATACCAAAACCCGCAAGCAAGGCCCACCCAGTGCGTCGTCTCCCCACCAACTTTCTCAATATACGCGCGAATCGCTTTCGATGGCTCACCAAGGAACGTATCCTTCTGCAACCCCTCATTGCTATTCAGATCACCGCCCCACTCATTCGGCATCACCCATCGCACACCAGCCTCAACAGCCGCATCGATCAACTTCGTCTGCGTATCTTTTGGTGCCATGACGGCCATGGTGATGATCAAGACATCCTGGCCTTTGAGAGCAGAGACAAGGGATGAGTGGGAGCTGTAGTCGACTTTCTTGATTTCGTGCAGACCAGAGGGCATGGTGCCTTTGCCGTCAGCGCGGGTGATGGCGGTGACGTTGTGCTTGCCGGTTTTGAGGAGAGCTTCGACAATGAAGGTGCCGCTGCGGCCTGTGGCACCGACAATGGCGATGTTGTTGACATAGTTGGTAGAGCCCAAGGGCTGGTCTTTGGCGTAGGCGATCGCCATGGTGCAGTTGGGGGATAGTGCGGTGTGTGGGAGTTTACTTGTACGGGATGGTGAGGAACAGAGAATGCAGCTATTTATCACACTTACGATATTTATGGCGATGGGGACCGCAGAGCGGATTCCCGCAAACGCCGACACAGCGCTCCGTTTTGATGGCGTGTTGGAAGGAGCAATGGTTGTGCCATTTCATCTTCGAAGTTCGTTGTGCTATAGACGAAGCTCGGCGTAAACAATAACGCCGAGCCTTCTGAATACGATTCGAGGTTAGTGGCTTTGTATATAGTACCGATGACCGATGCAGCTAGAATGCCATTGGACAAAGGTATAACATACTGCAGCAGTGAGACTCCCGCTCGTACATTCTTGCGAAAGATGCGTTTGGGTGGGCCCAATGTTGCTGAACGATTAACAATCGTCCACGACCATCTATCAGCCGAGGAGAAGCTCATCTGCCGAATCCGAACCATCCCTTCTTCTTCTGCGGCTCTTCCTGCGCAGGCTGCACATCATTAACCACTGGCTTCTTCTCGTCCGCCGTCTTCATCTGTCGTCCAGGATATTCGATGTAATTCCAAGCGACGTCCAAGAACAGAGGCTTCACTGGTACCGGCTCCAGCTTTGGCGGATAGCTGACCAGGTTCGTCAGATCGACTTGCGTACCTAACACAGGGTATGCGGTGAGGTTGCGAACGAGCGGTGGAGCATGCGCTGCGTTCTTCGAGGCAGCAGCCGCAGATGCCGACTCGAGATTGTGAAGTTCGACTAGTGCTTGCGTGCGTAAGAGAACCGATGTGATGTGCTGGTGTAGCTTCTGTCCGGCGGATGGAGGAATGTCGAGAGTAGGTGGCGCGTCGCTGTCGTCTGATGAGCTTTTTGGTAGAGTATGTGAGTCTAGCAGGTCCTGCGCGCGTTTGAGCAAAGCCAACGAGTTGAGATGGTTGCCGAGTAAGCTGTGTGAGAACGAGATGTTGAGGCATTTGAGGGCGCGGAAGTAGTTCGCTTTGGCGTCCAGCTCATCGACGAACTTCTGATCTCTCATGGCACCGCGCAGTTCTTTGACTGAGTTGACGCTCTGGATGCTGGCGTCATAGAGAACGACACGCTCTCTAAGCCTGGCGAGCTTATGACCACGCCCTTCCTCCTTGTCCGGATACTCGGTCCCGTCCTTCCGTGGTCGCTTTAGCTTCTTTTGTGCTTGCGACTCGAAGGTCATGCCGTCATCTTCAGCTCCGACAAGAGCGCGATTCCTGCCCACGCGCCAGGAGACCAGAGCGTAGTTCACGGCGAGGCTTGTGACTCTCAGATCCTGCATTCGCGCATCGCCCTCGTCTACCCTTTCCTTCTCCAATTCGTCAGTCGCTCGTTTCGTGGCATCCGCGGCATCCTGCGAAGACACCAGAATCTCGTCGTAAGCACCAGCTTTGTCTTTGTTGGCTGCAGATGTATTGCTAGACAGATAAGACCTCAATCGAGCCTCTGCAGTGCTGACAGATGCGAGTGCTTGACCGATAGATGCGTCGACGATGCTCGCCTTCCTTCCTCTCCATGTTACGCTGCTGGGAGCAGCTTGAGGTAGATCCTGCTTCTCTTCTTCCGTCTTCGGCACCGGCTTGTCCTTCAATGCATAAGAATCAACCTCTTCGATCGCCTTGACCAGCTGTGAATCGTCCTTTGGGAAGAAGCGCTTCGCCACAGTCGGGATCGCAATAGTCCTGGAAAGATGGGCTTGGTACGCCGCATATCTGATGGTCGGGTCCACGGTATTGGCCAGAATATCCCTGTACACATCCTTCTTGTCTCTCTCGTACAATGCCGCATAGATAATCCTCGCTTCCGAGTACTGCTTCAAGCACTCATGCCACCGCTTCTCTCCGGCTTGCTGCTCGCCGCCTGACTCCTTCTCAAATTCCTCTGCTCCACCTAGCGAAGCAGCATACGCCCGACCTTCCAACACGTCCTGGCTACTTGCTTTCGACGCGTTCCTCTCCCCAAGCAGACCAAGCAGATTCCTAGCCACCTTTGCAGCCTTCGCTAGCCTCGAGATGACATGCCTCCTCGTTGCTCCCGTGATACCTTTCCCACTTGCATCCTCCGTGTGCGTCGTCTTGATGTGCATAGCATGTGCCCATGCTCTCTCCGAGGTCAACAAGAGCAAGTGGGCAAACTCGTGGTTGCTGCCCACATCCTCAGCCGTGACAGCCTTTGGGCCGTACTTCTCTCGTTTGGGTGTTGCTCGTCCCAGGCGTTTGCGAGTGGACAGGATCTGGCGAGATAGTTGAGTACGGTAGGTGTTGTAGTCGGCGATAAGCAGCGTCTCCCGTCGAGCGGAGACGAAGCTGGTGATGTCCATGGAGTTCTTATGACCTTGAGTGTCGAGTGTTGACGTTCTCATGCGATATGCAACATCGAATTGTGGTGGGGCCTCAAATTCGGGAGGAATTAGGAAAACCTCGGCTTCGGACATCGACATCGACAGCAAGTAAGCAACTCGTCCCCTCCCGTCCATGTTCCTCTTCCTTCCACCAACTATTCTCAATATCGATTTCCGCACAACCACAATGGTGCGGCATTGCTTCCATCTATCGCGACGAGGTACAACGCTATACAGAATTTCAACGTCGTAACAGTGCGTGTTGGTGTGACCACGTTCATGCTGATGTTACGAGGGCCAATCGTACATGTATCTATCCATGGTACACGAGCGCAGTAGCCGTTTGCAGGCCATATCTAGTTTGCCATCCTTCATTCCCAGCTCCTGCAATCGAGTAGTGGTAACGAGCCATCTACTCAGCATCATTCCCACCTCATCGCTCCCACCCGAGTTTTGATCCAGCAGAACAGCAAGTCAAAAGCTGGGAGGGATCAGCGTTCAAGGTACGGTTCGTTCTGATCTTCTCAACAATTCTCATAATTCTACGCATCTCCGTCAACAACTGCGTGTTCCATCACCAAATCAATCATCACATTCCGCGATGTCTCATATACTTCCCACTCCTGAATCAGGCCATGGGAAAGACCACAAGGACGATTCGAGCCAGTCTGACGAGGCCAACCACCTGGAGGGTGTTCGATCGAGACATGTCGGCATTGGTATCGCACAGCCCGCGCCGCCGAAGCTTCGAGCACGAAAATGCTGAAGATGTGGTAGTAAACGAGCCTCATCCGCACCAGGATGCTCAGAAAGAACAACTTGGCCTTGACCTGGATGCGAATATCGAGATTGTCGACTGGGATGGGCCATTAGATCCTGAGAATCCGTAGGTCGACATATGTCTTTAAAGCTTCGGCATCGAGGTTGATCGCAGGGACAGGTTCAACTGGTCTCGAACGTACAAATGGATTGTAACTTTGACAGTATGCTTCATGTAAGCCTTCCCAAGTACTGGATCTCATCAAATTGCTTGGAAGCTTACTGTGTGCCAGTTCGATCCTGACAGGTCTGCCCGCCGGAGCATATGGCGCCACCTCAGAGCAGATGTCAAGCATATGGAATATCGACGAAACGAACTTCCCGTATCTTTCCTTTGCGCTGCTGTCGTGGAATATGGGAGCTGCGATTGCGCCTTTGCTCTTCGTCCCGATGACTGAGAATATTGGGCGGATGCCAGGGTATTTTGTAAGCCGTCGTCCTCGAATTCTCGCGAACACGCGCATCTGACGTCTCCAGGCATCCTACATCATCTTCCTCATCTTCCTCATACCGTCCGCGACAGCCCCGAATTTCGCAGCAATCGTGGTGACTCGCTTCTTCGGCGGTGGCGCCAGCTCCGTCGCCATCAACATCGTCGGCGGAACGATCACGGATATTTGGAGAGGCGATAGAGATCGTTCACTACCAATGTCCATCTTTGGCATGACCAGTGTCGTAGGCATCGTCCTGGGCCCTTTCGTCGGCGGAGCGATCCAAAGCGGAATCAACTGGCGGTGGATATATTGGATCCAACTCATCGTCGATGCTTGCCTTCTTGCCGTTCTTCTACTTCATCTTGAAGGAGACACGAGGCGATGTCATCCTCACCAAACGAGCGCAGAGGCTGCGCAAGGAAGGACGCCAGACCGCTTATGCTCGTGCAGAGCTGAACAAGCCTGGTGTTTTGCAATCGCTCAAGAGTTCATTTATGCGGCCGACAAAAATGCTGTTCACAGAGTTTGTGGTCAGCTCCTTCACGTTATGGGTGAGCTTCGCCTGGGGCATCCTGTTCTTGTTCCAGACCAGCATTCCGATCGTGTTCAGCGAGCTGTACGGCTTCAATACGTTCCAAACTTCCTTGATCCAGCTCGCGCTGTCTTGTGGCGCCGTTGTCGCTACTATCGTCAACCCGCTCCAGGATGTGCTTTACCTCAAGTCCGCCAAGCGCAATATGGAACGACCAGGCAAACCAGTCCCCGAAGCACGCCTCTACTTCGCTGTTCCAGGCTCGCTGCTGTTCGCCGCAGGCATGTTCTAGTATGGCTGGTCTAGCTATCGCGATGTGCATTGGATCGTGCCGGCGCTCGGAATCGCCTGTGTCGGATTCGGGATCTACAGCATTTACCTTGCTGTCGTCAACTTCCGGGCGGACGCATATGAAAAGTACGCCGCTTCTGCTCTCAGCGCAGCTTCCGTGGGTCGGAATGTTTTTGGTGCCTTTCTACCTTTGGCCACGCTGGCGTTATACCGAAATCTTGGGTTTCAGTGGTCGGGTTCTTTGATAGGTTTCATCGCGCTGGCTTTAACTGCGGCGCCGATTGTTCTGTTGATCAAGGGCGAAGAGATCCGAGCTAGGAGTCCTTTCATGCTGGATGCGACCTATGAGGACGACGAGGCGAATTCGAGACGTACCAGTCTGTCCTCGAGACATACGAAAGACAGGAAAGCAACTACCGTGCTGCCGTGGAGTGCCATTAGGACGGTCGATGAAGTGTAGTGCATTGCCGTGCATATCGCTGTTGGCAGTTTATGGCTGCGTAGCCTGGGTTACTGGAAAGGATTCACAGGCATCTTCATCGCCCGCTGTGAACGATCCGTGGCAGTTCAAGAGTAGTGAAAGATTCTCACAGCTTTCGTACAGTCCGTTTCCACTCCTCAGTTGGCCTTTCTCGCGAACCTGTCATTTCGGCATTTCTACTCAACAAGATGTATCGTCGCACGAATCCGGTATGTGCAAAACATGAAAACTTTTTTTGCCCTATGTCCACCACCTCAGTCATCGACGCCAAATTCCGAGACCGTACCTGCATTAGCTTCCCAGTTGCGCAGTACGGCTGCAACATAGCGGAGCCCGTCCACCTGCGCCAAACGTCCAGCTCTCTCTTGTACACCCAGGGCTCGGCTCACCTCCGAGGGAACGCCTTGGTGTAACGTTGTAGCCGTCCAGCCATCGCGACAAGCCTTCTCCATACCCCGGTCCGGTTCGTCAGTTATGGTTAAAGTATAGTCCCAAATGGCTGGATCTGAAAAGGTGATGGCTTGGATGACTGAGCGGAGTTGGTATCTTCCGAATGGCAATGGGGTGTGAAGAGGATAACCATACTTACTACTAGAAGCTGCAAAGCCGTACATCTCCAGATTGGCGCGTGCAACGCTAGCAGCATCCCAAGAAAACAAAGATGTAGAGGAGCTATCAAGTTGCTTTGTTGTTATGCTGGAGGGTGCATTCGTAGACAGCATGACCGAGCTTCTCCACGCTCTCATATGGAGCTCGAGGTGCATGATTGCCGTTTCTAAACGCCATAGCCGAAGATATGGCATTAAGTTCGTATGCATGTCATCTTCAGGCTGATTTGAAATGTCGATCTAGAATACCAGTTCGGACATATATCCTAGAGGCGTTGAAAAGACTACGGCACGGGGTGCATGTCGCCCGGCTGAACGCAGCGATCTCGATCGGATGCCGGCCAAGGTGTTGCGCAAACTTCAAGGTGTGGCTGCATGAACGCCTCTATTCGTAACCAGGTCCCTGGGACGCCCGACAAAGGTGGACACTGGGGAAGTCAGCGAGAGGCGCGTCTCGATATATGTTGGCAATGACAATTCCCAGATGCGCGGTTCCAGCATGGGAAAGAAGAGGTCGTGCTGACTTTCGCGGATGTGATCCGGGTTACACAGGCATGAGGGGGTCGAGTCGAGCGGATGGTCCGAAGCCGTAGGAGACAGACCGGTTCATAGTGCTGAATCAACCTGCTGTGGAGGTGTAGTGATGTTCAACGACAGGTCATACCCATCGCCCAGCATGCAAGCCACGAAGGTGTCGTCTGCTCGGAGGAAGCAGGCTGTGGGATCTGCCGTTCATGCTAGGATTCTAGCGTTGTCAGATAGGCTTTGGTCTGCCGACTCCTGGGCTTACCAAATCGGCGTGAGCTTGGACCTGCAGCTTATAGCATCCTTCGAGAAGACGCTGGTCCAGATGATCTGTCATTGTCACATACAGGCTGCCGGGCGGCGGACGATGCGAGACCAGGCGGAAGAGGCTCTTACGGCGGAGTTGACCATCGCAGAGGAAGCAAATCAACAGCCACTGCCTCCGCGCCTTCATTGATCTTGACTCGACGTCCTCCACGCTTTGATCGCAACGCCATTTCTTCGGCGTGGTGGCTTATGCAAGGCTTCTGCACGGCGCTTGATACGGCGATTAGCCTTCCAGGAAGCTTCTTCGAACGACCGCTTTCGTCAGTATTATGCCGGCGGCTGTCAGAGTGTCTAGTCACGCACTTCAGACTCAGAAGACAATTCGTCAGCTTTTCTTGTCGCTCTCTAGTGGTCACGGCGACCGCTGATGCGTCCAGGATCTATAATGAATCGCCAAATCTAGGGAGCACGAACCTAAACCCAGATCTAAATGCATCAGTGGCGGAGAAAGGTCCCGGTGACCGGTAGCTGGGATGCCTGAGCCGATTCGTTGGTGCAGCTCTTGGGACGAACGCCACCATTCGAGAAACTGATCTTGCATGCCGCGCACACCATCGCTAAAAAGAGGCCCGTCTACCTCGCCCTACCGCAGGGATCAGCTATCACCCATTGCAACCCACCGTCGTGGCGGCGGGAGGAAGGGGAGCCACGCAGCCTTAGCTTCGAGAGCTTCTTCCTGTTTTCCACTTTGAGTGTGCAGTGACCATGGGCTGTGGAAGGAGAAGAAAAGGGTAGCACGTCGCACCGACTACACCCTTCCATGGTATCACCAGATCTTGCCTCTCTACTCTTTCGATCTTTCACTTGCTGCATTCGACGAGACTTGTGTGCGCCGGAGCTGTCACTGGCTGCGCTCTCCATTCACTTTGTGGATGGCATAAAGGAAGGATTTCTCATCAGTGTCGACGCCTTCACAGCAACCTCGAATTCGATATCTTTGATTTTCACTCGCCAGCTGGTATATAGCTCCGGTGGCCTGCCTGACTTTCTGCGTCCAACGTTCAAGCGTTGCAGTCGTTCGTTCAATCATCCTTCACTACTTCTCGGCTACCTTCTTGCGACTTGAGCCAGCTATCAACCAGGCATTCAAGGTCATTACAGCAAGCAGTCATCAAGTCATCCAACCGAGTCAAACATACCCAGAGCGTAGTTTGCACGGGCTGACTCATCGCCACATCATATCGACGACGGGAGACTCAGCAGGAAGCCAAAGTACTCAAGTAACAGGAGCACTCTCACATCCAGTAAGTTCCATACCACACTTTCTACAAGTCGCATTACTGATCTCTCTCCAGCAATAATGGCGAAACCAGGCAAATGCGAGCACACCTTCAAAGTGATCAAGTCCGACACCACACTCATCCTCTGGAACTGCAACAAATGCCACTCTGGTCCTCACTGGTATATCTACGAGTGCGCCAAGTGCAAGGTGAAGACATGCAGACCCTGCTCAGCGAAAGCATAACGTGCGTTTCAACTCATATGTCTTCTACTCTTATCACCACTAATATATTTGTAGCTAAGCTCGACCACCTCTTTTTCTTCTTTGTACTTGTACTTGGTCTATCAGGCTATTCTGCAGCGTTACATCAGCAGGCGAGGAGTTCGGCTGGAGAAGCATATCGACGGGATGGGATGGGATGGCCACGTGACAGTGAGTGGGAGGACGGATCAATATCTGGAGCCAAAGAAGGAATGTCCGCAAGGACCGGAATGACATAGGCTGGATGACTACTTGCCGTATGGAAGCATAGTCGGAAGCGGCCGTAGAGAATCACAATACGTTAATGAATGCTCGTATCCGTGTCGTCTCGAGTCTGCAGTGTACTATCGGGGCTCACGGTCAACGTGAATCAACGAAGTGAAAGGCTGGAGTTGCGGTCGTGCATGCCTTTCAGTGTTCTGATTTATTATTACTTGTAAGAAAAGCAATAGCCGCGCATCAGCCATTGAATTCGTAACTCATTGAGGTCCATCCATGAAAATCGTCAACACATCCATATTTCGGTCCGCCAGCCGGACTGGTACGCGTTGGTCCTCAGCACGCTTGTCGAGTAGTAATCGTGCTAACCGCAGACGAGGAGACCGATCATACGTGCATCCACCACTACTGCGGGCAAGTCTGCCAGCTATGTTAGTGTCGAGGAACATCTTGACATTGTCTTCGCATGCTCACGGAGCCACAGCTACCACAAGTTTTCTGTGTCCGTCAGTATTGTAAGCCAAGCGAGATGATCTCGGGTGTGTGCTTACCGAACCGCCATCGACGGAGGCGCCGCATTTTGGGCAAGAAGAATGCATCTTCTGGTTGGTACTTATTTATGGAGCCTGTTCGACAGTTGTAGAGACGCTGTGGTGATTTGGACGATGTTGGTGTAAAGGTTGAAGTCACTCCCACGAGCTCACAACTCAAAACCCACCTGACAGCACATCATCCTCGGCAAGGGCAACTAGTGGCAGCTATCACATGCTCCAACCACGCTGGCATCTACAGAGTACCTTCCTCACCATCACGTTGAACTCCCTCGTGATAACAAGCATCTTTGACTTGATGACACGAAACGGCTTCGTGATGGAAGTCGACGCCGACCGAAAGGCACAGACACACAGACAGCTGCGCACGGTCCATCGGCTCTTTTCTCCTGAGACATCGTCTTTGCGACCTCATTCGCTCCCCACGAGCAGCTTGTAATGCAACGTACCGCGCCTCCATGCCTTTCGGAGATATACCTTAGGACATGCAGAACCACTCACATTGCTGAATAGCACTCAACATGACAGGAATCGCTGGAATTCGATCGAAGTGGAACACGCTTGGATCTCGGACGAGGAAGTGCTTCCTGATCAAGACGGCATCTTGCCATGCTCATGTACCTTGGCAGCCTGTCACAAGTACTTCCCAGGGTCTTCGTACTGAGGCACAAGCCATGGAAATGTGAACATCTGAGATCACGCATATCATGCTCCGGGGACGCACAGATGGAGCCGCACTGGCCGCCTCCTGCTTGGGCCCAAGCACCTTCTACGAGACATTTGAACATGCCACCACCCGCTGCTGTTCGATAAGTAGGAATGTAACATCTTTTCCTAGCACGCTCCTTCCACTGTCATCTCCATTTCTCCCCACGCTCGTTGCAACGATGGTATCTTATCTTTCTCTTCTGCTATTGATCTTCAGCGTCCGCTCGTTCGCAGCTCCAATCTCGAAACGCGGAGCACAGAGCTTCGTCTTGAGTGGCGATGCACCTTTCACCGTCAGTACTGCTACGCTGGCCGCAGCTCTGACATGTCCGAACGGCAACCCGACCTCCAGTTCGCCACCTGTCCTGCTCGTGCATGGGACAGGCTCTACTGGCGAAGAGACATGGGGCAGTGGCTACGTTCCAGCATTGCTAGCCAAAAGCTACACCGCGTGCTATGTCACTCTCCGTAAGCTATACCACCTCGACAATACGTACAGCCACTGACGGTTCTCTCAGCTGGCCGAGCCATGGGAGATATGCAAGTCTCCGCCGAGTACGTCGCCTATGCCATCCACCAGATCAGCTCTCTAGCCGGCGGCGCAAAGACGGCAATCATTACGCACTCGCAAGGTGGTCCAGTAACTCAATGGGCTCTCCGGTTCTGGCCGAGTACTGCGGGTATCACAAAGGCCTTCACAGCACTATCACCTGATTTTGCTGGCCTCAATCTCTTCGAAACTCCGTTGTCGAAGGTCTGCGTCGGCAAACTATGTCAGGCCACCCTTTGGCAGCAAAGTGCTGGGTCGAATCTTCTAGCAGCGCTGCATGCGGACAGCTTCGGTGCCATCGTGCCTACGACGACGATCTGGTCACAATTTGACGGCATCGTCATGCCACCTCAAGAGAACGCTCAACTACCAGGCGCCGCCGTCATGTCTGTGCAGGCTCTCTGCCCTGGCCGCCTTACGACGCACCCCCAAATGACGATTGATGCCGCGGCGTTCGCTTTGGCCCTTGATGCACTGAAGCACGACGGTAAAGCCAGCGTGTCTCGCACGCGGTCCGATATTCTCGGCACCATTGGCACTTGCCTAAGGATCACAGCTCCGAATATGAACGTCGATGTAGCAAAGGAAGTAGCAGACGGCATCAACGATGTGGTCGATGGGTTCACGTAAGTGTTGCCTCCGTGGCAAGAAAATAGGACTTTGCTAACGCTTGCTAGTCTTGGCTCCCCAAGGGTGTCGAAGGAACCTGCGGTGCAGGCATACGCACTCAACACTTCATAGCTATCGCAGCCTCTGTAGCTAAGGATCAAGCGATGTCGCTCATGTAATCAACCCACGATCGCTTCAACAATCGCTTAGAATGCATATCTCATCCTAATCAGGCTACTGAAGAGAACCAGTGACAGAAAGTATCCTTTGATCGACTGAAGAGTCTTGGGGTTGCGCGACTGGCATATCTCATTTACGCGGTCTCGTTGCTGCAGAAGTTCAGGAGGCCGTCGATCGTGATTAGTGTGAGGTCACTCTCGCCTTGAACTCCATAGAAGGCCCGAAGTTGTTCGACAAAAACCAGTCCTGAACCTGATACTCATGCGACCGCCTCAAGCCCTGCCTGATCTCCTTCGCAATGGCAGGATCAACCTTCTGATCGGGCGATAGCCGCATGTCGTACTCCCAGATCAACCTCGCGATCGCAATACTGAGCTCCATGTATACCAGTGGCTTCCCCAGACACGCTCGATTGCCTAGCGAAAATGGGTTGAATACAGCGTGCAGAGCATCCTTGTCCTGCGCATGATCGCCCTTCAGCCAGCGCGCTGGATCGTATTTGAACGGATTAATGACGTAGGCTGCGTGATGGTGGATCGAGTACACGCATATACCGATGTTGATACCGGCTGGAAGTTCAAGGCCCAGTGCGGGTATGCTGAGCCCGCCTGGTAGAACTTCTCGAGTCAAGAGGCCAGGTACAGCAGGTGTCATGCGCATGGTCTCATCGATGCATGCGCGAAGATAGGCGCAAGATTGCAGTTGGGTGCCGTGGCGGATCTGGTCTGCGCTGGAGAAGGTCTCGCGCACTTCCTTCTGGAGTCGCGAGAGCATCTCAGGATTGCTGGTGAGGTAGTATAGAGCGGCAGCCATCGTTCTGAACCCAAGTCAGTATCGCAATCGGACACTCTCGTGCTGGGAATGCTTACGTTGAACTAGTGTCACTTCCAGCTACGATAAGCGTATTGCCCTCCATCAATAGCTCAGGCGTTGAGAAGCCTTCACCGGTCTCAGGATCTTTTGCTCGGAGGAGAAGAGAGAAGATGTCCTTTTTGCTCGATTCAACAGCATCGGCCAGGTCTCCAAGCCGCGCCATCACATGCTTCTTGCCAAAGGCGAAGTACTGTTGACGATGAAGAGCCAGCTTCTTGAAGGGCGGAAGCACCTTCTCCAAGCCAGAGTGGGCCAGCGCAGGCACAGCGCCGATGCTGTAGTTCCGCCTCGATGCATGGGTCAGGAGGGTGATGGCACTGCGGTTCTCAGCCAACCCAAGAGTGTCGAACGACTTTGCGAACACCAGGTCGCCCATAATATCAAACACCAACCAGTTACACCAAGCTCGCATATCCACTGTTGCGCTCCAGCCCTTGCTATCCGCACTTGACTCGGACACAGCACCATCGATCTTGTCAACGAGCTTCTGCACATGCTCAAGGACGTACTGCTCCAGCCCTCGCAAAGCCTGGTCGGAGAATGCCTGGCCCATAACACGCCGCTTTTTCGCATGCTGCTGCTTCTCTGTCGCCAGCAGGGTACTGACGGCGTTGGGAGTGGCGCGGAAGCCTCTGTAGAATTCGCCCTTCGCCACATTGCTGCTGTGCGAGTAGATGGCTTTCAGGGCTGCTGGGTCGTTGATCGAAAGAGTGTTCGGCGAGAAGCGGATAGTAGTGCCATATCGTTGGTGGAGCTGGTAAAGCAACAAATGCTTATCGCCTTTATACGCATGATAGAGGTCGTACAGCGGCGTAATGCGGCCTAAGAGAGGACCCGGGTACTTTGCGAGCGGATGGAAGCAGAGTTGATAGATCACGTAGCCTGCTACGGACAGTGGCAATAAGGAGAGAAGAACCAGAACGGTGATGCTGCCGAGGAGGTAAAAGGTACCTGCCATCTTAGACACGTAGAAGTTCGTGTCCAGTGCGCAGAGATCAAAAGGTGAGACTCGCAAAACAAGAAAACAACGAACCTTTAAGAGATGCCCTATCAAGCAATGTTTGAAGAGCTCGCGGCCTACACGCTGCTCTACAGGTCCTTACCTGCTGCATCGTGCGAGGCTAAGATAGCATTGTCTTATTCGGCAGATCGGTAGCCATGTCCAGCCCCGAGTTCTGGAACTCCTCCGTATACCCGCTGTGACACGAGGTGAGCGAGACGGTCGCAGTTGGGCCCCTCGCATCAGGAGGGTGAGGAAGAGCGACGAATGGCTTCGCTTGCTGAGTGAGATGTTTGATCTGCCGCGTGAGCTTCGAGAGCTGTACGATCCTTCGGGAAGCTCGCGGCCGCACAGTTGGCGCGAGTGGGGGCTGAGATCGAGAAGGCTGATGCGAGCAATTGAAGGTGAGGTTGGGCTCACCAGGCCTATTTAACGACTTGGTTTTCGGCTCTCCAAGTGCAATGTCCGACACCATTAGTATTGCTCCTTCCTATAGCGGTAAGTCCAATAGCTCATTCACATTGTTCTCTTGCAGTTGTCTGGTTCTAGTGTACTTCGAGATGTCGTCCATAGAAAGGTCGTACGGTGCTTCTCTTCGTTTCAAAACGCAGAGCCCTGGTCGTGGAATGCTGCCAAAAGCTCCCGTCGTAAGAAGCGGATGCGAGAAACCGCTCCTTCCCCGAGTCCACAACGTACATGTTACGGTCCTGCGATGATGTCCAAGAGAACTTAAAAACTCTGCCGATGCGGACGAAGTCAACCGCGTTCTGGTCCGCATATCTCAACAATGCGACAAGTATAGATATCGACAAACAACATGGTATCTCGTACATCCCATCATTCTGAACCCAGTCCAAAACTCACGAACGCCACCGCTAACAACCAGCACATTCACTTCACGACTTACTGCCCCAAGCAGCTCGTTCATCATCAAAAGGACTTTCATCCCCATACCTTCTCTCTTCCCAGGGCTGATCCGCACCAGTCTCATCCTTACCGGGCACCTCATTCGTGCCTGGCAATTCATCAGGCGGATCGTCCAGATTGTGCGTATCACTCTGAATCCTCTGCTCTGCCCGATCGGGATTGAAGCCCTGCCTGACCTCTTCGGCTTCGTCTTCCCCGGGGAACGTCTTGACATAGTGGTGGTGCTCCACAGTATTCCATCCAGGCCCGCCTTCCTTCCGCGCCCGGACACGGTCGATTTGCTCCGCCACCTCGTCTTCAACGATCAAGTCGACGAGCTGCGCGGAGTGCGATTCGGCTGAGTCGCTGGACATTGCGCGCTCCAGAGCTGGTCCGACCACGGGAAGAGATTTGAGCTTCTCTTTCCCTTTGGACATCGTAGAGTTCTCGCCGCTACTGGAACTGCCGCGATGGGATGAAGAACTGCCAGGCTCGTTATTCTGATGGACTTCCTGCTTCATATCTTGTATCCGGCTTTGACGGCGTCTTCTGTTCGCCGCTGTCGGTTGCAGAATGTTGCGGTTCGTTGTTCCGGAAAGCATGTTAGGGTCAGCTCGAAGTTGATCATCCCGCGTAGCGTAATGTGTGTTGATCACTGGATAGTTCCAGTCTCCGAATTCTAGATCTCGAGCAGATGAGTACAGACGCTCGTCTTGCGAGTCCAGGTCGGGCTCGACCGGCTCTGCATTTGTGCCGTAGCCTTTCACATGGCTGCTTGATCGACTGTCGTCCTTCCGGTTGCCGGGGCTCATCGTTCTCGCGTGACTGTCGGCCAGGCGGGAAAGCAACGGTTGTTTTGCGTTCGCTGGCTCAGAAGCTGGGATCCAGTATTTGCCTCTCCCACCTCTTTCGTACCGCATACCCTCCGCCATCCTGGCATTGCGACTGGACGAATCTTCATGGCCGATGACATTGTCTTCGGCATCGAAGTAGCGGTACTCATACTTGTTACCAGTCCAGGTCTCCTTGGCATCCTCGATCAAGTCTCTAGGACCGAACGCGTCCCTGAACGCGAATCTCATTGGCATCCTCGCATCCGATATGGTCTGGTCTGCGTAGTCCTTCCAGCTAAAAGCATACCAATGCGAGATCGCGAAAAGTGGCATCTCAAAGCAAATCAGGGCATCCTGGATCGCGACCGCAAGGTTGTCGGCTGTGTATCCGCCACCAAAACTCGGTATAGCTCCGAGCCAGACCAATATGGAAAGAAAGAAGCCCTGCCACCAACTGGCGAAAATAATGCCTTTGATGCACAGAAACTTCGGCATAGGTCTGAAAGGCTGCAAGTCTGCACTCATACAGACCCAGAAGAGCGCCAGATCGTACAACGACCAGCAGATGCTGATGTTGTAGATCACACTAGTCCAGAAGTATCCCGAACTCGCAGATATGATGCCTTCCTGAAACGTACCGGTAGCCTTCATGATGATCGTAGCAGTCGCCAGAAGAGGCTTGATCCATGCGTACTGCAATATGCCTCTCTTGACTGATAGGAATGTATGAGGATCGCTGATATCCACCTTTTGCATGCCCGGAATTTTGTTCACCGGCCACAAGTGTGACACTGGTGCTCGACCATGCATCATGATGATCAGACTTCTTTCTCCACCAAGAAAGTTAACCAAGAGCTGGAAGAAGGTGTAGAGGACGAAGGCTTCGTAGACATCGCGGAAGGGATCGATCCAGAATGCGACTTTGAGACTGGTGAGAGATGCCCAACTTGCTCCTGCGAATATAGGCACTAGCATCATGATGCGGACGACATGTCGCTGGAGGAGTGGTTTGCGGTAGTTCTTTGACTGTAGAACCATTGATCTGTAGGCACCAGGTCAGCCGCTTTTTGACGACTTCAACACAGAATGTGCGTACATGATGGTGATTATGGTCGCCACCAACGACGACACGCCTGCCAGTATCACCACCAGTCTTCCAAACCCAGATCCTGTACCATAGTCGCCCCCCTCGGCTGCCTGATGTACGGCCGCCATGTGGAAGTTTCAGACGTGTTTATTCCCTCGAGTCGTTGTTATCGCATGTTGTAATGCCAGTCCAGTTCATATAGTACGCAATCCGGCCTGTCGTACTGAAAGCGGGGGAGGATGAGGAGCGATCGTGAATGTAAGGTAGCAGGGTATGTTTCTTGAGGGTTCATCAAAGTGACGTTCGAGGGGCCCGTGCGGCGATCACATGGCTGCATCAGGTTCATGAACTAGGTACCTTTACTTTTCTACAGATCCTTTGGGATATTGTAAGGAAAATACGTATGCTGCTAGGTTATGCTCAGTTGTGCAGTGTTAATGACGTGCAAGTTACATCCCGCTACGAACTTGACACTGTGGAGAGCACCTCGTAGCTCCTCGTGTACAGCTATCTTCCATCGTCCACAACGTCCCACAAAGTCCGCCATTGCGCTCTGCTCTCCCTCTGCATGACGCGACGCGCCATATGCGAGAAGTTCTGGCTGAACCGTCGCTTGCTGCAGGACGATGGTGCTTGCACGATGCCCTGATCGTAGCCATTGTGAAGCTTTGATCGCGTTAGGCTTGCAATATCGTGGCCCTTGTTCCTTTCGTAGCGGTCATTTGTCGCCGCCGCCGACGTGTCGTTGATTATCGATGGTGTCGGTGGTCAGCCGTATCGGAACTCTTGTTGGTAGCATTGGAAAGTCGAGTCACTTGTATGCTTCTTGGTTTCCTGCGCCGCTTCATCCTCCGGATCGCAGCTCCGTGACAGACACAGTCGGGCCGTCCTTGAGGACAGCATCCAGACTCTGAGTCGACATCGGGCCCAGCCCTTCCTGTCCGGGCTGCAGCTGATCCCAACACCGCTTCAGCATCTCGTCCATCCACTGCTCCTCCTCGACCTGTAGCTTCAGTTGCCTCCTCGCGATCTTGCTTCGCTTCACCTTCAAGCCCGAAGATGGCGCCGCTCCTGTTGGTGCCAGACTCGGACTCGCAGGCGCTGATGAAAGTGGCGAAGATGGGCTGGAGGGTGAGGAGGCTCGGCTGAGAACATGGTCCAGCTCGAGACATTGATGAATGAGCTCTTCGATACCATTGCGGGTTGCCACGGCTTTCGGCTGGGTCATTTCGAAGAACCCTGGGCCATATAAGGTGTCTTCGGCTAGCGCACGTTTGAGTGACTCCAGAAAGAACATGAATGACGGGAGCGTGGGGCCGTCGATGGTGAATGGGTAGTGCACGTCGCTTAGTAGGCATGCAGTGTAGAGCAGTCTGACCGAGAACTCTGAGTCGAGGGAGTGGTCAACGACGCAGGCAGGACAGCCTCTGGTGTAACACCACTTGCGTTCCTTCTCGCTGGATAGGAAGCATTGCAGCCAGAGGAAGGCGCTTCGTGCCTGCCCGGTGAAAGCATATTCGAGGTCCTCTACTTTGCAGGCGTGGGTGACGATAGCCGCAAGACTGACGGCCTTGTCGAAAAGCTCAACAACTGGGACGAGGAGGGCATGGAGGACGTCTCGCACCAGGAGCCAGCGTGATAGATCCTCGAGATAGGCCGGTGTGTGTGCATCGCAAAGACTGTGCGGCATAGTGATTAGCTGGTGCTCTCAGGTGGCATGTGAACGAACCTACTCGTATGTGTAATGCTCAGCAAGGTGCTCTCTCAGAATGCTGAACCCATCTGAGTTGGCGAGACTGTCGACGTCCTTCACTTTCAGCAAGAACGGTGAAGCGCTTGGTAGCGCCGGAGTTTTATTAGTGGCCGAAGGCATGGTGTCGTTCCTTCCGATGTTTACAGTTTCTGTGAGTGAGGCGTCCACACCTCGGAGCGACATTGCATGGGCATCGACTTCTTATTTGACCTCACGTATGTTGTGGCGCAAGCGCCGGTATGATCTCGGGTGAAGGAGAAATATGAGAAGTCCTTTCGAGAGTAACGGTGTGTCCGGATGTTCGGTAGCAGTTCGGCAAGTCCAGGTATTTCACAGTGTTGGTCTGTGAAGAAAAAGTGGGAGACAAGATACTAACGAGGAAGTAGGTCAACCAACCTAGAAGTAGTCCATCTTCACATGCTACTTCACTGCACGCTCATCACATGCTGCAGGTACGGACTCTGACCTCCACCTCACGAAGTGGAGGTGGCCACGCTTTCTCCTCGCACGTATCCGTACAATACCGTAGGCGCTTATCCTGGAAGCAACCGACCGTGAGACCGTCGTGGCGTTCTGAAAACACAGTCAGTCGCCATGCCATCCGGATGCTACCCACGACCCGCAAGAGGCGCGTCCACAATTAGGTGGAGCAGCAGGCCGACGCTCGATGTTCTGGAAAGCCCATCAAAGCTTAATGAGCACGCTAACTAATGATGGTATTCCCAAGCAAATCGAGAGCACGCATGGCCAACGAGCATCTCCCGGGTCGCAGACATCCTGGCAAGTGCTGTACCGCGATTCCGATCGTACTCGCTGTACCAAAGGCCTTGCTCGTCCGTACGGGAGAGGCAAAAAGGAAATTGGTGTTCAAAATTCTTCAAATGTCACGCTGACCAAAGATACGCACAAGGCAACTCGCTAAAGCCACATGCCTTGCCTCACACGCCGCTGCCGATTATCCTGCAGAAATATCCATGCATTTTCGGCACAGCCTTCCATTTCCACTATTTGTCCTCATGACTTCTCTGGCTGGCTTCTAGTCTGCCGCCCTACTCGGCTTCGGACTTGTCCTTCCACGCTACGAAAGCAAGGGCGACATCACCCGGACGTCGGATCGTAAACCCGAAGAGTGGGGTGTTATCTCGAGGGGACTTTTCCGAAGTCACGGCATCTCCCCCGCGCTCGAGAGCTTACAGCACATCTCATCATACTACTGCCCGCCCATATCTCTACATTTGTTTTCAAAGCACGGCATTCTGGTCAACCACCGTGTTCCGCGTGATATAGGTTTACCGCTCTCGCCGCCACGACCTGGATCCAACCCTCGTATTTCGGGGCCCGCGGCTTACATACTTCTGCCAGAGAGACAAATACAGCGATGCAGTACCTTTGGCCGAGCCGTTTAGCCTGGCCTTCGAAAGGTGGAGGAGTCTCTGCAGAGCCAAATACCGAACCAAGACTCGCACAAAGTAGGCTCATATTGGCACTCATTGGCCGATGTTCTTCCACTGTTGTTTCCTTCTATCTTACACTTCCTAGCACTTTTCCTTCATTCGGTTGCTCTCGAACTTGTCACAGCCAACACCCCTTTTCTAATCAACACCTGCGCTGCAAATCGATCACAGAGGCCATGAAAGTGAATCGCGTTCGCTGAGCGGCCACGATGATCTTGCATGAGCTTTCCCAGTCTCGGTGAATATGCTAGCTCTCCGCTTTTCCTTCTGCTACGTCGCTCTCTAAGTCGACTCTCGTGCACTCTTTCCAAGTGGCATGACGAGCATCGGAGCGGCGAAGAGAAACCATCATGGATTTCTACATTGATTGCTGTTCTCGCTCTTCAGACCCCAGGGAGCAGCATGATGCCGGTTGGCATGTCTCTGACTGTTGAGACTAGCCTGATACTGTTTCGAGATCTCTCCGTTCGTGGTTCGCGTCTCAATACTTTGATTCTCCATCTCTTAGCACCTTGTGGACATCTTCTCTCATGAGCGTCCTCGAGTGTGCTCAGCCCTGTCTGATAACCGCGCACTCCGCCTCTACGCTGCGGGCTGGACCTTCCTCTCGATCCTCAGAGCTTCACAGCACGACATGAGCCATCGGTGAGGACTCTCAGAAGGGATCGATCAGAAATCTGGCCCTGCCGTTGCGCGCCGCTCTTTTCCACATTTGATTGGCTCGGCTGCCGATCGCCGCAAGGAAAGCGCAACTCTGTGGGGATGGCGACAACGGCAAGACGGCGGGAAGGACCGATTGGCTCACAAGGAGCACTTCTGGACTTCTGTGGCCTTCAACTTTCATCCTTCCTGACATCCATTGATGAAGTTGAGCTGCAATTATTACCAACTCAACATCAACAATATCTCTTCAGCGACACCCGTTACAAAACATCGATTGCGGCTCACGACATCGATCATATCCTTTCGACGTTACCATTCAATCACATTCGCCTCACAGCCATTGGCTTCAACGACCAAGCTCAATCTTTCGACGCAGCAACAGCATCACCTTTATAAAATTTATTTTGCCTTCGCGGAACGGATCCTACCGACGAATCTGCAGAAACTCGAGAAGCAACCGTTTCATGTTACCAAGCTACCTACCTGATTGACACAGAGTCTGCCGCTCCAATGGCTGCCAACGGCTTCTTCACATCGTCGTCATCACCCGCGGTGTTGATTCCCGCAAATCTGACCAACGGCTACTTCAACGGCGACCATTACGTTGGCACGTCCAATGTCGTTCCATCGGCGCTGGGGAGCGCATCCACACCGGGCGGTCTGACAGCTCTCGCCACGACCCCAGGTGCCTTGGCAGGCCGCAAACGCTCTCGTGGCGACATCCATGCGCCGGACGACGAAGAGGTTCCTGGCGACGGCTCCATCGACACACCGGTATCCGGATCAGCATCCAGGCCAAGAGGCAAACCAGTGTACGGACCCGGCATGACCCTCATCTACCCCGAAGACCCTGGCTACGCAGCGTGCGCTGAATCGCAATCCGGTACCTGGGTCGAAGACAGTATCCAGCGCCAACAATTCCAACTGCAAGACCGACACATCAAGCGCCCATCCGTCTCCTCTCGGAAGTCACAACGCGTAGCCCCCAGCAGCTCGGAATCAGACCACCTCGCGCAACTCGTCCTACCAGCAGAAATGCGAGAGGCAACCACCGAACCATTAATTGACGAAGCGACTCGCGTGCTCGGAATAAGCTGGACCCGTATGGACTCCTCCGAAGCTCTCCAGATCAACCAAGCCGCCTACTCGAAGCTGATCCAGAAGCACTACCCAGCGCTCAAGGAGGTCTCGATATGGTTCGAGAACAGCGCGATGCCCTGCTATCTCGTGCAAGCGCTCAACGCCTACAGCGATCTATGGGAGTACTTCCTCTTCTCGCATGATCTCAAGGAGGCGCGGCTGATCACGACCGATAAGAGCCAACTGGTTCCGAGGCTGAAGATGCTGCCTGCGCTCGAGCTCGCGGCGCCGGGAGGGACGATGTATGCGGTGCCGGATCCGAGCACGGCTACCTTGATCGACACTACTAGCTTGAAGGCGATGATGGCGGAGGATGATGGGATGATCCATGGTGGGCAGTCGAATGGGTTTTGCTCTGCTCATGAGATGGAGATGGATTAGTTTTGATGAACAGGGACGGTGGCTGCGGGCTCTGCCATATCTTTGCTTCCTAGCGCTGGTGCTGGCTCACTTGCCGACGACTAACATGGCTGCATGTATTATTAGAGGGTGGCTGCGAGTCTCAAAAGTCTGGCTGGGTGGCGAGGCTGTCTTTGCTGTTACTGCTGCGGGTGCGGTGTGAGTGGTCATGTATTACTAGAAACGAACATTGATATGCAGATAGCGTTGAGTCAAGAGTTCGAACGGTTCTTCCTCAGCATGTATCGTAAAGTTGAACTGTACGGATGGATGCAGGGGAGGAGAGGATGTTTGTGCAGCGTGCCTGAGGCTCCAGAATCCAAGCGACTTCTTGAATCGACGCCTAGAACACTTCCATCAACGACTACACCTCCATCCTACCCATCAAACCCCCGTCGCAGTTCCACGAGATGGAGGGCATGTTCTACAATGCCACTGTGAGCCCTCTCGAGAATGCGATTAGTACCATAGTATGCTGACAAGATCTAGGGTGGCTACGTTGAAGGTATGCGATCAAGAGCGATGCTCTTCGACCTACGACGACATGCTATCGCACGAGATGGAGGCTAATGCATTTCCCGTCTACCAGGCATCGTACGAGGATACCGAAACCAACTGCTCACCGGCACGAACTACGGCAACCTGACACAATGCGAGACGATTGATGGTATGCCCACCAGGAAGAGATCAAGGCGGCGAAAGAGCGCAGGGCTGATGAGACAACAGATGTGAAATTACAACTCGGACCCGCATATGGAGACTACCTAGCGAGCCTGCAAGTGCCACCGCACAATACCACGCCTGTGTATCCAGACTAACCGGTCTCTAGCCCCCCCAACCCCTCCACCTCCGCCCTCGCCGACAAAACCATGGACAAACTCGTCGCCGAATTCCGCTACCTCCAAGCCAACGCCACCGGCTCCCTCGCCAAATTCATGGACTATCTCACCTACGCCTACATGATCGACAACGTCGCCCTCCTCATCACCGGCACCCTCCACGAACGCGACACCCGCGAGCTGCTCGAGCGCTGCCATCCGCTCGGCTGGTTCGAGACGATGCCGGTATTGTGCGTGGCGACCAACATCGAAGAACTCTACAACTCCGTCCTGATCGAAACACCCCTCGCACCATATTTCAAAGGCAGCCTGAACCATCAAGACTTGGACGAGTTGAATATCGAGATCGTCAGGAATACACTATACAAGAATTATTTGGAAGACTTCTACCGCTTCATCAACGAAGAGCCAGGAATTCAAGGCACGCCGACCCAAGACGTCATGGCCGAAGTCCTCGAATTCGAAGCCGATCGCCGAAGCATCAACATCACGCTCAACTCCTTCGGCACCGAGCTCAGCAAAACCGAGCGCAAGAAGCTCTACCCCAACTTCGGCCGCCTGCACCCCGAAGGCACGCTCATGCTTTCGCGTGCGGACGACGCCGAGGGGGTCAGGATAGCGGTGGACGGGGTGTCGGATTACCGGACGATGATGGACCAGACTGGAATGGGCGGCGGAAGCGGGTTAGGGAACCAGAGCGGGGGGATTGGAGGCGATGAGGGGAAGAGTTTGGAGGACATGTTTTATCAGAAGGAGATGGAGATCAGCAAGCTGGCGTTTACGTACCAGTTTACGCATGCGGTGGCGTATGCGTGGGTGAAGCTGAAGGAGCAGGAGATTAGGAATATTACGTGGATTGCTGAGTGCATTGCGCAGAGCCAGAAGGATCGGATTGGGAATTATATTAGTGTGTTTTGAGGTCGAGATCAGGTCTGGCAGTGGGGTGGCGTTGGTGGTGGAGCGATACTCTGTACAATGGCATGATACCAAATTGCGCACCTTCATCAGACTTGACGTCTCATCATTCGTGGTGGTTTAAGCTTCTGAGGTCGCTCCTTCCTAATTCGCCATCTCAGCCCTCACATGAGAATATAAGACGTTCCCGCATCCGTGACGTACACATGACCCATCTCCCACTTCCCACACCACCTCCCTCCTCCCTCAGTCAATCCCCAGTATCCAACTCCAAATCCAACTGCACACCACTACTAACCCCATAATCCGCCAGCGTCAACTGATCCTTGAACGGCCTCTCCCCCTGCCTCTTCAACATTATCTCGTGCGGCTGCCGGCCGATATGGGCGGCGACGATGGCTTTGAAGGCTTTGATGCTGTCGGAGGCGAGGCAGGGGATGGCGGCTTTGGTGCCCAGGCGGTCGTTGATGTTTACTATTATCATTGGTTCGTTGGAGATGGGGACGGCTTTTTTCTTTTTCTCTTTCTTTGGTTTGGGGGTGGAGGTGTCTGGGGCGGTGGTGGGTGTGGATGTGGTGTCGGTGGGGAATTTGCTGGAGATGTCGGCGGAGGGTTTGGTTTCGCTCTTTCTGCTTTCGGTGGCCTTTTGAGGGGTTTCTGATGATGGTTTGTCGTCGGCAGGGCGGTCACGATTCCTGTCTCGTCGAGGGGAGCGGTCTCTGTAGCCGCGCTCTAATCTTCCGCTGTCCTTGGAGTCCGCGGCGTTCTCGTCCTTGGGTTTCTTGTCCTTGAATTTGAAGCCGCCGGTCTTTTGCTTCTTCGGTCGGGGCTGCTCGTCATCGCGCACTGGCGAGGCGGAGCGGTCCGACATGTTTGCGAGTCCTTGGACTGAAGTTGGCAGAGAAAGTGGTGCTGGAATACTTGAAGTTCAATCATATCCAGGTTTAGGTAAGCTTGGAGGAAAGCCTGGCACGTGCTTGACTTTCACATGCCGATCCCAGCCGAGGATGCGAGAGCTCCCGACATCGCGTCTTCAGACTATATGTAAGTCGAACAAATATCTCTCACTCTCGCCGATGCAGTAACTATATCTCCCTCTCTCTCTCTCTGTTCATACCAAACAATGCCCCCGTCAACCCTCCTTCTCCGCCGTCCCCTCACCGCCGCCATGTCCTCCACCCCCCACCACCGTCTCGCCTCCCTCCAACGACACCTCAGCACCACCCCCCGGCCCCAGAAAGAAATCCAAGAAGCCTACATCCTCTCCGCCGTCCGCACACCCTGCGGCGTCTTCAACGGCGCCCTCTCCTCCGTCTCCGCCCCCCACCTCGGCGCCACAGCCATCCGCGAAGCCATCTCCCGCTCCTCCATCCCCCACTCCAAAATCGGCCACGTATACATGGGCAACGTCCTCCAAGCCTCCACCGGCCAAGCCCCCGCCCGCCAAGCCGCCATCTTCGCCGGCCTCCCCTCCTCCGTCGAAGCAACAACCATAAACAAAGTCTGCGCCTCGGGCCTCAAAGCCGTCGCCATCGGCGCCCAGCAGATCGAGCTTGGGCAGGAGGAAGCGGTCGTCGCGGGCGGGATGGAGAATATGACCCAAGTGCCCTACTACCTGAAACGCGCCTCGCAGCAGCCGCCGTTCGGGGAGATGAAGCTGGAGGACGGGCTGGTGAAGGATGGGTTGTGGGATGTGTATAACCAGATACATATGGGGAATTGCGCGGAGAATACGGCGAAGAAGTTTGAGATTAGTCGGGAGGAGCAGGATGACTTTGCCATTTTGAGCTATAAGCGGGCGCAGGAGAGTTGGAAGGCTGCTTTGTTCTCTGACGAGATCGTGCCCGTTACGGTGAAGGGGAAGAAAGGCGACACCGTCGTCTCCGAAGACGAGGGCTACAACCGCCTCAAACTGGAAAAAGTGCCCACCCTCAAACCGGCCTTCGACCGCTCCGGATCTGGGACGGTCACAGCGGCGAATAGTTCGAGTTTCAACGACGGCGCCTCAGCGCTCGTGCTAGTGAACCGGGACTTAGCGAAGCAGTACGGCAAGGGCAAGAGGGTCCTGGCGCGGATCTGCAGTTATGTGGACGCGGCGATGGACCCGATTGATTTCCCCGTGGCGCCGGCGAAGGTGGTGCCGATTGCGTTGGCGCGGGCGGGGATTACGAAGGAGCAGGTCAAGGTGTGGGAGTTCAATGAGGCGTTTGCGGCGGTTATTAAGGCGAATGCTAAGGTTGGTACCTCCATTTTTCCACCCAGCTTCGCCCTGTCCTCGTCCGTATATTTGGGGAGACGGTATCATCTCGCCTGCTAACACTGCCCTCCACAGATCTTAGACTTGGGCATCGACAACGTCAATCCCCGCGGCGGCGCCATCGCTCTCGGCCACGCGCTCGGCAGCTCTGGCTCAAGGATCCTGACGACCTTACTGCATCAGTTGAAGAAGGGCGAGTACGGGTGCGCAGCGATCTGTAACGGTGGCGGCGCGGCGAGCGGAATGGTTGTGCAGATCGTTGATGCGGATGAGCTGTAGGTATGTAGAATGTAGCCGCTGTAGCGTTCACGTATATACTTCTCTGCCGAAGAAGCAACTTTTTTTCTGAGTCTCCGTAGGCCGCAGTCGTCTGGCCTCTCGTAGATTCGTATCGGGATGCAGTCCGAACGACACCAGCTGTACATGCGGCTTCGCCGGGCGGAAGACGGAGATTGTGGTCCTGATATGCTTTGGTCGAGCGTGACAGTCGTTTGGAGTCTCCGGGTTCGAATCAAGTACGTGGTGCGAACGGCGCGACGTGTACATGCGGCTTCGCCAGGCGGCAGCAGGGGAATGCGGTCTTCATATTCTTCGTTGAGCGTTGCAGTCGTATGAAGTCTCCGGGTTCGGGCACCGTACGTGGTGCGAACGGCACAGTGTGTGTCTGCGGCTTGGGTAATGGGCAGATGGAAATCCTCGTGCTGAAGTGTGCTTGAAACCATCGACGTTGTCGATGTTCGCCCCGGTATGGCTGTCTACATGGTGTGTCATGAACAGAGTCTGTAGCGGCACACCCATCTCTGGCTTGGGTGGGACTGGAATGCAGTACTTGAATTTGGTGGAATATGGAGGTCTTGGTCGTGGTGTTCTTTGATCTCAGTTGTTGTCCGTGTTAGCCGTATCGCTCATACAGGATGCCATTTCCATACCGATATCGTTGTTGCACGATCGTCGTTCGGATCCTTTCACCACCAGCCTACATCTGTACCGCAGTAATCCTGTCCCCCTGACACCTCACCGTCTGATCTTCCGTTAACGTTGCAGAGACCCACGACCTGGCCAAACGCCGCCGGTAGCCAGTCCACCTGATCCTCCCTATCGTCTTCCGTCCCGTCTCACGCCTTCTCAAGCCGATTGGCCTCAAGTGTAACACTCCAACGTACCGCCAAAGCCCGCTCGTAGCCCCTCAAGCCTACCAACTCCCACTTCCACTCCCGCTTCCACCCCGCCAGCCCGCCCCGCCCTTCCACGGCTTTCCAAAGACCCTGATCACATGCTCCAGGTGAATCACCGCTTGCTGCCCCCCATTGTGACGTCAAAATCCCACCAGAAGGGCTTGTTGATTCGTCCGTTGTTAAGCGCTCGGACCTGGGTGATTCTTCTCATATCTCCTTCGTCCTTCCTGCGTGCCTGCAAAACTTTTCGACACAACACCAGCCTTTTCGTACAAGATCTCCAAGACCAGAACAAGCACACAAATACCGTCGAACGGCTTCGTCTCGTCTTGTTCCTTTCACGACGATCGACCATCGTCAAAGAAGCGCAGAGCATATAAGCGCGCCCCCGCAGCACCTGACAGTTCGTGAGTGACATATCCCCAGGGTTTCGATCTTTCACGGAGTGGTATACTGACCTTAGTACCTCTTGTATAGACTTCCTCCACCTACACGCCCATCGTCTTGTCTTCTTCCTTTCATTGCGAGCAACGAACGGCGTCAAAGAAGCCAGAGGATATAAGAGCTCGCCGCCGCACCACCTTCGTACCCGTGCACAGACTTCTCGTTGCCTATACCCGATCAACGTACACCACGATAGTCATGAGCAACATGAACTCCGGTCTCTCGGTCGGGCAGCAGGCCCAGAACGTAAGTTTTCAACCTACCTGTTGGCGTCACGCAACACCTCTTCCCATTCCATCTCGACCACCCGCTAACGTGATGTGCAATAGCTGCTGGAGGCATTCGAGGACGTTAGCTCGGGTTCTGATATTGCGGAAAACCAGGTCGAGAGCTCAGACGATGAGTACCAAGACTCAGAAGAGAACTTAGGCGACGAAGAGGACGACGGCAGCGATGATGACACTGGCACCGGACCAGTGACTGTCCCGGGAGCTGCACAAGGATTCGCGGCGGCTGCGCTGCCGGCCATCACGCAGGGCAATGCACCAGCAGACGCTCTCACCGTCGCGGATCATCCGTGGATGGTTGGCCAGCCAAAGAGCCAACCGCTCGCGTACTGGGTGCCGAGCAATGCCACAGGCGGGCAGGTCTGGATGTCCATCACCTTTACGGTGGACTTCAACGACAGGGCCAGCGTCGAGAAAGCAGTTGTGACTCGTCGGCAAAACATCTATCGGGCCAGGAAGCGTTTCGGTCTCCAGCTAGCCAGGGCGTCCACCGCGAACCGTCAATTCACCCCCGCCAACACCGCCTGGATGCTGACCGAACATCACACGTATGCCGCCGCAAACAACCGTTATCGAATCCCTCCTGCGATCCTCACCACCCGCTACATCGCCCAGTTTCCAGGCGATGCCCGTACTGCGGCGGGCCTCTCGGCGCACATCTTGAGGACACCGGAACTGCGGGCAGCGAGAGCCAGCTATAGATAAGCTTTGCTCTCGGAGAACAGCGTGGTTTCAAGTGGGCGTGTGCGGCGGACGGTGGTGTTGGGAGGCATGAATGAGTGGGAGATGGGCGTCTTGAGCGATCGTTTTAGAGTAGGAGTCCGGCGTTGATACTTGCTGAACCATATCCAGCTGGCTTCGATGCATCGTTCAGTCTTTCAGTTCATCTCGTACTTCTCCGTGGTAAGCATGGGAGCGATGTCATTGCCCTTCCTGTAAACGTCACAAGTGGCTGACCGCAAACTTGGAGGTGAAGAAGGCAAACCGTGTCGGGCAATGAGGCATGATATGAACGACTGCGCCTGCTGGACTCTGTACACTGCCTTCCCCGTGGCAGTTGATGGAGTGATGCGATTGCCCTTCCAGTAGAAGTCACACGTGGTCCCCCGTGAACTTGGAAATGGAGAAGACAGACCATGTCGAGTGACGACGTATATCCGTACGACCGTGCCTGCTGGACTCTTTCGTGCTGTCTTCTCCGTGGTACTCAATAGAGTGACGACACTGCCCTTCCTATTAAAGTCACAAGTAGCTCACAACGAACTTGGAGATGAAGGAATCAGACGGTATCGGATGATAAGGAGGCACTACATGATACTGACGACTGCGCCTGCTGAGCATAGAACATACCGTGGTAACCAACTGTGGTTGTAATAGAGCTCGCTTTCACTCCTTGTCAGAACAATAACGGTTGTACCCGCGCCGATATCGGAGCGATCTCGATTTGCGACGACCACATCTATGGGCAGAGCTGAAACGGAACTCATAAACAAGACTACATGGACCTTCGCAAAGTCACAGGAAAGGTCCTGGAACTGAACATGTTGCTGACAGCGTAAAGGTAGGGGTCAAAGTCGCAGCCCCGGGTGCTTGACATTGGATTGCTACAGGGAGAAACAAGTCATCGTATGAGCGAGGTTTCTCATGTACAGAGTCTGGCAGCTCGACAAAATGACAGGAACCGTACCAGCATGAAGCAGCAATGCCGCTTTAGCAAGTCCATCGAACGAAGGCTCATCTAGTTACGCCCCCTGGCCCCTTCGCCTGCGCCGATCAAGAACAAAATCTATCGTCCAACTTCACCAGTATCTCCTCTCCCATGTCTCCTTGCAAGGAAATCCTGAGCCCATTCATCAAGCCATCCGCCTTCGCGACTGCCCAGTCCCGCTTTTCTCCAGTCAGAACCAAAAGCAGCTCAAGCTCCCTTCCCGGCCATTGATCGTCCTGTACAGCACTGTTGTACGTTTCGTCATTTAGCGGCGCCGGCCAGCGATCCCAACGCACCTGGATTCCCGTCTCTTGTGCAAGTCGTTTCGCTTCTTCGAGGAAGTAGGATGGTACTCTCAACTTGTGCCACTGAGAACGGGGGTTGCTGATGAGCTGGCCGGCGGCGTACTTGACGGACTGCTCCTTTGTTACCGTGGATGATGCTGGGGCCTGCTGTACCTGCTCCTCGTCTTCTGGCACTAGCTTTCCGGTCTCGATGGTAGTTGTGGAAGCATCCTGGCTTTGCGTATCGCCAGGCGGTGCATCTTCCTGGAGTTCGATTGGCATTTCCTCATCTTGCATGTTCCTGCTTGCGTCTGAATTGGCAGAGGACGCCATGGCGTATGAATTCGTGTCGTTCGTACCAATGAACACGTCTGAGGAAGCTTAAGATGTACCGCTGTTAGCCAGTTGCCATGGTTGTCCTTCCCACTGCTTGCCTCAGCCTTCTCCTGACGCCTGCGCTGCCTTTTTAGACCGCCGTGTGACTGGGCAAAGCAAAGTGGAGCCTCCCAGACCTTCCCTATCCGGACAAGCCATCTCTTTGCGTCAATAGCCGCAGTCACATGCTTAGCGTGACTGTCAATGTGCTCACAGCCAATCACGGATGACTCAAGGGCCCGCAGTGAATGCTCGTTCTTATTGTTTCCATCCTCTCAATGACCAGCCCTTAGACCAGGGTGATAAAACTTCTTGAACTTCTCGTGCTTGCTGCTTGTTTCCATCCTTCCGACACAACATCCCAAGTCTTCTTCAGCTCAACACAACCAGCACATACAAAGCGGCTTTCAGCTCAAGACAAACACCACCGCCAGACAGCAGACTGCATAAGTACCTGCCTCCCTCTGCGATACTTGCGATGGGCCCAAATCATCCGAGTATACCGAAGGCGGATCGTTCTCGTCCAGGCCGATACCTGCCGATCACTCGCGAGAACAACCCAGGCGCCTTTCGCAACCGTGAAGAACAGAGCGAAGCTGAGCGTCGAGCGGCGGAGACGTTCGCACGCATGGCTGGTGAAACACCAGCTGAGGTCGTAAATGTTCCGTGTTCACCATGATCACATGTACTAAGTGCTGACTATATCTTGTACAGCCATCTGAGCAGGCCGAAGAACAGGTCGGAGAGGGAGCGAGTGACGAGGAGTCCGAGCTGTCCGAATACGACGACAGCGATAGCGACGCACCATCAGACGCTCTGGACGTTGACGACCCGACCTGGAAGGTCGGACAACCCAAGACGCAGCCCCTGAGCTATTGGGTACCAAGTGATGCATCTGGGAGCAAGATCTTGAAGAGGCTCAAGAACAGCATCGACTTCAACGACAAGGCCCAAGTCGAAAGGGCCGTCAAGAATCGTCGTCTGACTATCTGGCGTGCGAGAACGAAGCATGGGCTCCCGATAGCTCGTGATTCAACCCAGGGCCGCCAATACACTGTGGTCCATGAACACTTCATCACCACGGAGAACGCCACGTGGGCGGCTGCACACAACGGAAGCCGCATACCAATGGCTGAACTGGCAAGGCGGTTCAACATTCGGTTCCCAGGTCAGAATCGCACGGCTGCAAGTCTGTCAGCGCATACCTTCCGGAATCCTGAGTTGATGCGCTGATGCTTGTGTGTTATAGTTGCGAGGGTCGAGGGTGACGATTGCATGGCTTTGGTTGGGGATCAAGGATTTGCTGAGCGTGAATATGGATACATCAAGCTGTCCTGTTGGAAGTGCTCAACTTGACATCACAATGAGATCAGCCTGGTATTGTTTTCAGCGTGGTGTTAGGTGTTCTTACTTACTGAATGCCACCCCGACTGCAACATGCCGTCAGAGCACTCCACAGTTGTCTCGCCTCTAATAGTGATGTTCTCGTCCCAGCAGCCCTCTCCATGGGCTGTTCGTGTTCGGGAATGCCACGACATACATCCCGGGTAGCGGCACATTCACATATGATTGCTCTCGCTTTCTCTGGTCTTCCATGGTGTCGGGGCTAACCCGAAGTGCCTGTAAAATATCGTTAGCGCTGCACTAGCGTTAGTTGGTGAATCGAACCGCCTAGACCAGGTCAAAGATCTCTTCCGCTGCTTCTCCTCCTGATCAGCAAGCACACAAACCAGAACATCAAGACATCATCTTCCACCTCTTTCAACGGCAGAACAAGCTCGCGACAGCCAGCAAGCAAGACCCCCAGAGACCGCAAGGTGATAAAAGCTCTGTCCGGCCTGCGCATAATCGTAAGTCTTCAACCTCAGGATTTGACTGGTTTTACCTGCTTATATACTGACCATAAGTCTCTTTATAGAACCTCCCATCATACCACCATCCACAAAGTAAGCATCGCATTCAACCATCTCATCTTTGCTGTTGCGCGAATGCTGACATCCTTTTGTAGTCACACCAATGGATTCTTCCGGTAGCAACAATCCAGCAGAGGGTCACGATCTCGGGCACATCGACGCCCAGTACCAGCAGGATCTGGAGGATGCAGACGAGACGTTACCAACTGTTGAGCTGGAAGACGAGGAGGTGGTCATGACTGGTGGAGCGGGTGTTGGGTACGGCCAAGATGAAGCCGGAAACGTAAGTGTGCTCTTCGATCTGTTGTTCCTTCTGTGTCCATGATAGCTGACAATGTTCGAACAGCTGCTCAACGCCGCCGCGGCTGCGAGTGATGCATCTGATGCCAGCTTCCAGGGCGTGTATGACGCTCCGGACGAGCAGAAAGAAGATCAGAATGCGGAATCAGAAGAGGAAGCCAACATCACCGACGCCTTGGCGGTGAATGATGAGCCTTGGCAGCACAAGGAACCCAAGGCACAACCACTGAAGTACCATGTGGCGACCGATGGTCAGGGCGGTACCAAGCTCATGACGATCACCAAGAAAATCAATTTCAACAGCCGCAAAGAGGTCAAGGCCGCGAACAAGATTCGTGACCAGAACATTCGGCGCTCGCAACAAACCCCCAAGAAGCGCGAGTCGAAGGCAGGTCGCCATTTCACACCTGTTCACGAAGCCTGGGCAATTCAAGAGCACCACAACTGGGCGAACACGGTTGGGGGCCGAATGCCAATGCACAATTTCGCTCCGGCTTTCAACGCTCGCTTTCCGACTGAGCACAGGACCGTGAGCGCCTTAACCGGCTTCATCAGGCGGAGTGTAGCGCTGAAGGCTGTTCGCGACAGCTACAAGTGATGGGCAACAAGCGGAAGGTGGTAGTTGTTTGATGCTGGAGCTGACCTTGTTGGACTTCGTGTCTCGCTTGGGTTGGGGAGCACTGTCTGAAGGCTCGACTGCTCGACTCTGATTGTATTGCAGCATGGTGTCTGGAGTGGATTGTACTTCCTCTGTCTTTGTTAGTGTCATCACAAGACGTGTACCAGTTTAGTGATAAATCATGATCGGAACCAAGATGTTCACTCTGCTGATTACCATGTCTGCGTCCCGCTAGTTTTGAGTTGGCCGTCTATGCAGTTTGCCATGCCTTGTCAAGATGGTGATGAAGCAGTGAAAAGGAGTGAGAAGTGAGGTTGAAGGGATGGGCTAACCCGAAATGGATATAAGCTGCTGGACATCACCGACGTGAGACAACACGCTTCTACAAAGCATACCACTTCTCTTAAACGAATAGGAGTGGTCGACCAACAATATGCGCCTCTTTCACCTCCCTACCGCGCTTCTAGCGCTTGTGGCCGCACCTCTCGCGGACGCAGTCCACACCTCCAACTGGGCTGTCCTGGTATCAACATCCCGTTTCTGGTTCAATTACCGTCACCTAGCGAATACGCTCTCATTATATCGCACTGTCAAGCGACTTGGCATCCCAGACAACCAGATCATCCTCATGCTGCCGGACGACATGGCCTGCAATCCACGTAACACCTTTACTGGGAGCGTGTTCAACGACAAGAGTCGGTTGCTTGATCTGTACGATGACAAGGGCGCGCTCGAGCACCTAGGCATGGGCGGAATAGAGGTGGACTATAGAGGAAACGAGGTCACAGTGGAGAACTTCATCCGGCTGCTCACAGACCGCTGGCCTACTTCACATCCACACAGCAAGCGACTCATGACGGGCCCACAGTCGAACGTCCTCATCTACATGACCGGACATGGCGGGAATGAGTTCCTCAAGTTCCAGGATAGCGAGGAGATATCCTCCTTCGATCTTGCGGATGCCTTTGCGCAGATGTACGAGAAGAAGCGATACCATGAGCTGCTCTTCATGATCGACACCTGCCAGGCCAATACCATGTACAACGCATTCTACAGCCCCGGTGTAATAGCTACCGGCAGCAGTGCCAAAGACCAAAGCAGCTACAGCCACCACGCAGATCAGGACGTTGGCGTGGCGGTTATTGACCGTTGGACATATTTTTACCTCGAATTTCTGGAAACATACCTCAACAGCACTGCATCGGACGTACGCTTGGGCGAGCTGTTCGACTACCAGACGTACGACCGTGTTCACTCGGACGCTGGCGTGCGCTATGATCTATTTCCTGGTGGCGAGCTGGCGGCCCGAGAGAAGCGGGTGCTGGACTTCTTTGGCAATGTGCAGGGTGTAGAGATCGAAGACGGACTGAAAAGCTCACAGATTGACTGGAAGAAAGACTTGGAAGCACTTCAAAAGCTTGCTGCAAAGGTTGAGGGCGAGCAAGAGGATGTCGAAGGTGTCCATGACTCTCCCATCGCTACAGCAGCCGGAAAGCTTAACGCAAGCGGACCCAAAGCAACACTGGACATGGCACACGCGAGCGACAGTTTTCTCAAGAAGATTGCAGGCGCGGCATCTCTTGTTGTTTTGGGCGGTGCTTGGATGGCTTCCAGCGCATTAACAAAGCAAGCGGCGATCAAGTGACAGGGTGGTTGACGAACAGTCCAGAAGTACCTCAATCTGCCGCCTCCCCAGCACAGTGAGCCAAACTGGCATGAGAAAGCAGCTTCCTCAGGCCAGCAGCTTCCATTGCTGAAGGGCGAAGGTCCTACAGCCTGAAGTGGCAGTCTACCATCCACGATGCAGACTATCCCTAGTTTTCCTTCACGGTTGGTCTGTGGCCTATGCACATTCCTGAGACGTTGTCCGCTCCGAAGTGGCTGCATGAGATGAGATCAATCGCGGGTCCGTGAAAGTTGCCGCCGGCTCCCAGACTGGGCTCAACAACATCCATCAGCAAGGCAGGCTCTGGATCGGAGACAAAGATCTGACGATGAGGGATGGCGCATGCAGCGCAGTCCGAGATGCATTTAAGGTTCCGACGAGAGCATTTGTGCTACTGCACCCTTCGACTCGTGTGTCCAGGGCTTCTGGTTGCCCCGAGCGGGTTAGAGCCATATACCTCACCACCTCAGCTGTATACCATAGATGAATGAAGAGGACGACATCGAGATAATTCCTCATCATCGCTGAGTCGGACAGGGCGCAAGGCGCACAAAGTAAGCAGAAATTAACCGGCTGACCGCTTTCCTATATTTGGTCAAATCCGTCATCAATTCTTCTTTGCAATGTTTACAACTTCTCTACTACGAGTCGTCAAACTCGCATGGATGTGAGATTCATTCACTCACCGCAGTGCGTGGCATGCTGGCCATAAGAGCTAGAGACTGCAACGACCCCTCACTTGCATGGCAGAAGGCCTGGGCAAGCCTCAGACGTCGTTGGGTTGGTTTAATGATGCAACTGGTGTTATGATCGCTCAGGTGCACTGAGGGGGCCCGTTAGGCCGGTATAAGAAGTCCAGCATGGCTGCCGACCACAGATGAGGGCATTCCAGCACCCTCCCAAGCTTCGATACTCCAACAGAAGCAAGCAAGATGGAAGCCCAATTAGACCCAATATTCCAAGGTCGAGTCGACTCGCAAGCACTCCCCGGCGTAGCTGCCGTCGCTCTCAATGCCAATGGCGATGTCTTGTTCAGCAAAGGCTACGGCAACACCATTTCTGCGGACAAAAACTCTCCAACCGTCGCACCGTCCACCCCTGCTATGATGTGGTCCTGCACAAAGGTTGTCACTTGCGTTGCCATGCTCCAGCTCATCGAGCAAGGTAAAGCAGAACTCACGGACCCGGCGTCAAAACACTACCCGCCCATTAAAGACCTCAAACTGCTCAAAGGCTTCAACGACGACGGCACACCTAATCTGGTGCAGCCAGAGAAGGAGATCTTGCTCCTTCACCTCTTCACGCACACGTCAGGCATGGCCTACGATTTCTTCAACGCGGACCTGCTCCGCTGGCGCGTCCACGCCGGCCAAGAACCGGTGTCGTATGTTACTAAAAGCTCGATGGAAGAGTATACCAGCCCCCTCGTCTTCGAACCCGGTACACGGTACGAGTACGGTCCTGGCATCGATTTTCTTGGTTTGATCATCGAGAAGATCTCTGGCATGCGGCTGGATAAGTACGTTGACAAATACATCAGCCAGCCTCTAGGATTAAAGAGCACCGGCGTCGGCCTCAATGACGAGCAGTTGAACAACTTCATGACTGTACATGCCAAAGACGCCGAAGGCAAACTCACCCCTACTCCTCTGCGGATGAAGGAGGATCCAGAGGTCATGCCTGGTGGACATTTCCTCTACAGCACTACGGAAGATTATGCTCAATTCTTGCTCGTGCTGTTGAATAACGGCACACATCCCAAGTCCAACGTGCAGATCTTGAAGGCTGAGACAGCCAAGGACTACCTCTTCACAGACATGCTGCCGCAAGTTGGCTGCTCTGCTGCCGGAGTCGGTGAGGTACCGTCTATCATTGCTGCCGTGAGCTGCGAGGGGACGATGCTACCTAGAGCGAAGAAGGGCTGGAGTCTGGGTGGGCTGACCAATTACGAGGACGTGCCGAATGGACGGAAGAAAGGTAGTTTGGCGTGGGCTGGGCTCGGCAACTGCTACTGGTGGGTAGACCAAGAGGAAGGAAAGCTAGGGTTTGTGGTTAGCTCTTACTTGCCGTTCTTCGAGAGAGATGCGCTGCATCTAGCAGACGCGTTGGAGAGGGCAGTGTACGGGAAGGAGATGGCGACTGAGATTGGAGAGAAAGGGTCAAACTTCAGTGGTGGGGACTACAAGGTTGAGACCTGAGAGATGTGGTTTCATAAGCATTGGATTGAGCATTGATATAGACACGGCTGAGTATTGCTGCCTCTTCGCTGACAGTGGCATGTACTGTGATGCCATGTATAAACACCCTCCAAGATATATGCATGTGTGAGGAAGCTTCGTATAGACACTGGTGATTTTTGTCGCTTCTCAAGCATCAGTATGTACTGTCATGTCACACGTGAGTGCCGTGCATGGAAGTCGCTCGCAGTGAGTAAGAGCAGCAGCGCTCTCTTAACAAGTTCGCTGTATGAAAGCCCCAAGACGCAGGCTGGAGATCTTGCTTGCTCGCGGCAGTATGTGGCCGGCGAACGCAGATCGGGTATCATCGCAATTGGTGAAAGTTTCGTTGCATGAAAGCCTCAAAACGCAGGCTGGAGATCTTGCTTCCTCGCGGCAATATGTGGCCGTCGTGCGCAGATCGGGTATCATCGCAATTTGTGAATGAAGTTGTGTGATGGTGTCGTTCGTTATTCGTGGAAGTCGGATGTGCCGCTTCTCAACGGTAATGCATAGTGGTCATGTCCATGCCAGCTATCGCCGTAGAGTAAGATTGCTGCTTGGTCGAGAAAGAGGGTACATGAGCAGATCACTCGCTGCGCTTCTGCTAGAAGGCGGCGAGCCACTCATTGTAACCCTTGGTGAAATCCCTTCCTGCGGCGGCCTTGTACTCTTCGCTCGGCTCTTCGTAGTCGCGCGGCTTCTTGCGGACACTTGGGAAGATGAATAGTGGCGCTTGCTCTTGTGGCAATGGCGCTTGCGGCTCTGTGGCCTGATGTTGCTGTGCACTGCTTACACTCGGGAAGGCGAATAGTGGCGCTTGCTCTGTTGACTTGGGCGCTTGCGGCTCTGTGGCCTGCTGTGGTTGCTGCTCTGTGACCTGAGCGATGGTTGGAGATGCCGAGTGCTGATTGAGTGAGGTGGTGGGTTGCTGATGAGGGGTGGTATATGGCGCCGTGGCTGGTAGAGGTGTCTGCGTCTGGACCTGCTCATTTTGAGCGCCTTGCGTCTGGTTGACACCCTCGAACATATTGCCACTGAGATCCATGCTGTCTTCGACTTCGATCTCTTCGTCGGAGTCATAGTCTGGTACGCGGAAGGTCGAGCTGGAGTCGCCAGGACGGTTATGTGGGATGACAGCCAGATCATCGATCTTAACTCGCTTGCGACGGTGGATGGAGTGAGCTTCAATGTCTTTGATGTCTTCGTCTTCCTTGAGGCGCTGAAGTTCCTTTTCGAGGTCTCTGATCTTTTGGACCTTCGCGAGACGTGCATCTGCGTTTGGCTCTTTTGGCCTCGGTGTACCACCCAGTCTCTCCCAGGAATATGGCTTTTCTATGCTTTGGTTCTGCTGCTGAGCCATCTTTGCAGCTCTGACCTGAATAGATCGACGCATGGCGAAGCCTTGAGTGGGAGTGCTTTGCGGCAGTGAGGAAGCGTTTGAGAGTGTGCTGGAGCGAAGTGACGATGCCGGATATGCGCGGCGAGGTGTCATGGCTGGTGTGTTTTGTGGTGCCTGCAGGCCACGTGAATTCATGGTGCGGCTCGGCTTCGATGGCGTGCTGTCCTGAATAATGGAGTTTTGTGACGGCTCGGTGTACTCGGTGATGGTGGAGAGAGATGTTGCAAGTCTTTGGCTCTTTGCTGAGTACTTTGCTGAGGGTCGCGAGTGAGGTTGTTGGAAGGTGGGGCGAGGGGTTTCTGCCTCAGGCTCGTCAACACGTGCGCGCTTCGATGCGCGGCTTGTGCCGGCGGCATCGGTGGTTTCGGCGGTGTCGTTGTCGTCGGCGTCGTCGTTCTCGGCGGCGCGCTTGGTGGCGGTGCCACTACACCTGCTGATCTCCTCTCCGCGCGGCTGTGATGGGGTGGGAGAGGCCGGGGCGAGAGTCGTCTGCTCGTCTTGTGCGAGCTCTTCTTGCTGCGTCTCCTCGACGCGTACGCGCTTCTGGGAGCGCTCTGGCTCCTCTTCTTCGGCTGCGCGCTTGCGCGGGAACGGGCTGCTGAAGTATCCGCCGACGTTTCGCAGCAGTCTCGAGAACGCGGAGGGTGGTGGTGGTGCCGCCGTCTCTTGCTGTACTGGCGTCGCCAGCGATTGTTCTGCCGAGACACGGCTCGATGGCGTTGCCACGTTGGCGGGGGGTGATGGCGCGGGGGACGGGGCGGAGCGGACGGTCTGCGGCTTCTCGAGCGTAGTGTCAGCGGTGCATACAAGTAGCATTGACTGTAGTGGCCTCACCTCTGGCGCTTGCTCGATGAGGAGGCGCTGCTTCGCCTCGTACGCCGCGGTGATCTGCTTCAAGCCGAAATCCCGCTTGATGCTCGGCGGCTCCCTCCTCTCGCGAGCGGCTTCGCGGGCCAGGCTCGCCTCCAACGCCTCTTCGGCCTCTATCATCCTCACAGTCGTCGTGGTCGCAAGGTCGATGGCTTGGCGGCGGGTCAGCGCGTCGAACTTCCAAAGCTCTCTCGTGGCGCGGATCAAAGAAGTGAAGCCTTCAACGCTCCATGCGGTCGCGGCACTCCTGGCCGGCTGCGGGAGAACGTCGTTGGCGGCTTGACCTATGTTCATACCTTGTAAGGGGTCTCTGACAAAGGGGGTAAGGAGAGACGGGGACAACAAACCGGCTTCTTCTGGTTCCAACGAGACCACCGAGGGCGCCTCGAGGGATGGCTCGCGCGATGCGAGTCTTGCGCTGCGGCGGATGGTCGGCGCCGCTCTCGCGGTCTTCTTCTTGGGTGCCATGGTGCTGGCGGCTGCTGTACTCGGGGCAACTGCGATGGTGGTGTCGAGATCGGTCGTGGTTGCAGTTGTTGTTGTGGAGACAAAGAAGTTCGAGGTTCGATCGCAGGTCATACTTGGTCGGCTATTGTGGCCGGAAATGGACAATGGCACTAGCGCTAAGTGATATTTCGTTTATTGTTGCACAACAATCTCACATCACCTTCCATTGTACTAATCAGTTCTCTCATATTTGTCTCGGGTGATGTGGTGCTACAGTCAATGGTATCCTATTTTGAGGTCTGTCGATTAATAGGAGAAGCGGCGAGATGGACCACACTTACCTCGAGGTTCCAATCGCAGGGGTCCATACCATTGTCGACGAAACCTCTCATCTCCGAGACATCAACGACGTTGCCCCCACTACAGCGAGTGATGTTGATGTATGCAATCTCACCTGAGTATGGGGAACATCACAGTCGCCTCGACAGCCAAAGCTCAGCGATGTCACTCTGCCTACGATGGTCCCAGCTCCAAGACATGTTCTCCGCGCCGGCGCTGGATATGGTGGGACTACAGTGTCTGAGGAGGCTACCGGTGGTCTCTCGGCGCTCAGAGACGACACAAGATGTCTATAGCTCCAAGCTGCCATCTCGGAGTAGCCGTCAGGTGTGATGCAACCACAGTGAGCGAGAAAGCTACTACGAGGCTCTTCTATGCTCGGAGAAGAGTTCACGACGTCCTACGCTCTATGCTAAGTCTCCGAGCAGCCATCGGGTGTGATGCAGCTACAGTGAGTGAGGAGGTACCAGTTATCTCCCCAGCGCTTGGAGAAGCCATGAAGTCGTTCCGATCTGTATACCCTGATCTACAACCTGGAAATTCCACTGGAAAGATTATAGGCCACATTCTCCGGCTCGATGATGGGGACGCTGGGACTACAGTGGATGATCTGGCCATATCGCTAGTACTGGTGTCTGCGAGATGCTTACCTGACCGCTGTGGACTCTCAAGGTGTTCTCCGCCGTAACATCGCCGAAGATGCCACTATAGCCATTGAGAGGTCTGTCGAACCAGCCTTCACACGTCCGAGAGATGTCCAGGTCTAGCTGCTCCACGAGGTACGTTCTTCGCCCTGCGAACGATGAAGCTGCCACTACAGTTGCTGAAGCATAGCTGGAGTCGCCTTCCGTATTTTGAGATGGTCTGACAGCGCCATGTCCCGCATTCTATATGTGATGTGACGACACCCGCTGGTCGGTCACGAATGCTGGTTCTCGCATGCCGCATTGGCAGAGGTACAACTACAGTGAATGCTATGAACTTATGCTAGATGCTTTGTTCAATGGAGAACGTTCTCTCGACGATAGCCCTTGCCTACAAGGAGACTGGCATGGCTTCCAACCAGCGATGCTGCTGTCTTGCTTTCAACAAAAAGTTTTCGAAGCGTCTTGATCAATAATGGAATACCACCAGTCCAAAAACATCTACAGGTCACGCTGGCGTACTGAAGACGAATATGGCTACGACAAGTCCATGTACCCACCGTCCCATGATCGTGATGGCAACACTACATATGGCGACGGACACGGAAACAATCGATACCGCGGTCCCTTCGGGAAGATTACTGAGGCAAACAACAGCATCTACCGCCCTGCGCCGATACCATTGGACTTAGATAGCCACGGGAGGATGTCAGAGCGGACGTGCCGCTTCGATGAGAACATCGACGGTGGGCCTCTTGACGGAGAGCCAGAGTACGGTGTGCTCAACTTCGATCGGGAGGCTAACGGGGACGATGCGTACGATTACTGGGGTGATGAGGTGCCCGACTACGACAACTTCAACCATGCCGGTCCACTGTCCGAAGATCCAGAATACGGCGTGCTTAACTTCGAACGGCCGAACATCGGCAACGATGCATACAGATCTTCGGGTGACCGAATCCCCGACGGATGGTATCGAGATCGCGCTCGCCCCCTCTCCGGAGATCCAGAGTATGGCATGCTCAGGTTCGGAGAGCGACCACGAGGCGTCCCTGACTATACGTCCAGCAAGACCGTCATTCCTGACAGCGGGCATTGGGATCATGCTGGCCCCCTCTCCGAGGAGCCAGACTTCGGCACTATCGACTTTCGCGCAGACCGAGACCCTGACAGAGATGCGTTCATGTCTTGGGGGCACGATGCTTACGACGATGAACATTGGGATCCTGACTTTGAGGAGCATGATATTGACTGGATGCCTGAGATTGGTCGTGATCGCACGCCCGCTGCGCGCAGGGATGCTCAGGACAGTGGAGAGTATGACTACCGTTAACTCGGGCCTGGATAGCGATGCTAAGTAGCATGTGAGTTTCTAAGTAGTTCTCAATGTCATCTGACTGTCAAGCATGTTTGAATGTTCAAAGCGTTTGCAGCGAACGAAGATGTCTCAGCAGCCCCTGTCAATCGTGTGTTCCTGTTTCACAGCCATTCATTCGACTTGAAGCACCACCCAGGAATGCGCACAGCAGATCTCGACACATGTGCAGTCGACGTCATGTGAAACCACATATCCCAGTTCTTGTTTGCTCGCCATTCCCTGTGACCACTTTCACGCCCTCGATCTTTCGACATCACAATCTCTTCCACTTTCCCAAATACCTATCAATCCTGCAACAAGATCAACACCACCACAATGGCGCTCACAAGCATCGCGAACAAGACTCACTGGTACCTCCATCCTCCCATACCATAACCATCACAAGCTCACATACCTTACAGGTTCGGCGTCTTCCTCCTCCTCATCGCCACAATCTCCGCCCCAGTCATCAACGACATCAGCCTCCTCCGCGTCACCCTCCCCACCGAGATCGGCCTCAAACACACCACCCTCAGCTTCGGCACTTTCGGCTACTGCATCCTCGACGTCACGCCAGATGGGTAATAGCGCCCCTTCGCCTCCCCTCCACCCCATACAACACATGCCGGCTAACATCTGCCTGTACCCACAGCCCCGACTTCTGCTCCACCCGCCACATCGGCTACAACCCAGCCGCCATAGCCTCCCGCATCGACCACGCCGCCATCTCCAGCATCGAAGGCGGGACCACAGCCTCCCTCACCCGCGTCCTAGTCCTACACCCCATCGAAACCGGCCTCGCCTTCATCGCCTTCCTCCTCGCCCTCGGGCACGGGATGATCGGCTCCCTCGCCGGCGCGACCGTCGCTTTCGTCGCTTGGATCTTAGTCCTAATCTCTCTCGCGATCGATTTCAGCCTCTTCGGGATCGTGCGCCACCACGTCAACAACGACGGGTCTGGAAGTAGGGCGAGTTTCGGGACCGGGCTTTGGTGTCTGACGGCTGCGTTTGTGACGTTGGGGTTGGGGATGGTGTTGGTGGTTTTCACGTGCTGTGCGCATGCTAGGGAGAAGCGGAATGTGCGGAAGACGGAGCGGGAGGGTGGGATGGGGTCGTCAACGGCGGCGGGGCCGAGGAGGAGGAAGAGGTTTGGGATCTTCTAGGGGTGCGTGGCTGGGGCCCCGCGGGTGGGGAGAGAAGACTGAAGGTTGTGGTGGGTGTGTGAAGCTCCTGGAAGATAGCGTTATGGGAGGGGATTTGGTCTCGAGGTGTCTGTGGCGCGAAACGACATGTCATTGATGCGAAGGAGTTTGGTAGTGTTTCATCGGGTATACCCACTTGGCGATATCAGCTTGAGAAGTTTTTCAGCAGGAAAGCATGAGCGATCTATCATACCTCTATCCTCACGGGCGCTAATGCATCATATCTCATCTCTCATAATCAGCGTAAAGTCTCCCAGGTCCGCCAAATCAACTCTCACAGGCTTTAGTAGACACTCCCTCTCAAACTCCTATCCTCCGTCTCCGCCTCATCAACATCCTCCTCAGGCTCATCCCCAAGCG